>Ga0193963_1000919_pt1 | contig 15104 bp, 12 predicted proteins | sample FB_6_MG_FD_140359 | JGI IMG/M metagenome (GOLD analysis project Ga0193963, IMG submission 140359) | Microbial mat bacterial communities from the Broadkill River, Lewes, Delaware, United States - FB_6_MG | ecosystem: Environmental > Aquatic > Freshwater > River > Microbial mats | place: USA...
CTGTATAAAATACATTTTTAGAAGACTCTTCACCTTCATATTGAACTGGATAAAATAAGATACCATTTAACTCTTCAACAACTGGAAGAACAGATTTTCTTGATACTGAAGTCCAACAACCAAATGTTACATCTACTTTATCTTTTGTGATTAATCCTCTCATTTTTTCTGCAAATAACGGCCAATTTGAAGCTGGATCTACCACTACTGGCTCTAGTTTTTTACCTAAGATACCACCTTTTTTATTTTGATCTTCAATCATCATAAGAACTGTATCTTTTAATGTAGTTTCAGAAATCGCCATTGTTCCTGAAAGTGAATGAAGTACACCAACCTTAATTGTGTCCGCAGCACTTACTGCCATTGTCATACCAACTATTGCTGCTATACTTAAACCTTTTGCTATGTTTTTTAACATCTTTTCCCCTTTAGTTTTTATTACAAGGGTAGTATAAAATAGTAGTGTTGTTTTAGTGTTGCTTTTAGTGTTACTTTTAGAAATTGGTTGTATATGATTTATACAATCAAATTTTATAAATATTTTATAATTTCATCAAAACGAAACTCTTTTACAAGATTTTCAATTTGAAATTTTCTTTTATTATCTATATCTATACTTTCCAAAATATCTAAGATTGATTTACTATCAAGACGTTTTATAGCATTTTTGATCTTTTGTTTATTATCATCGGTTAATATTTCTTTTTTGGTATATCTTGCAACTATTTTCATAACTATATCAGTATTAATAGGCTTTGATAAAAAGCTATTTACTCCTAAATCTAAGGCTTTTTTCTTATCCTCTTCATAAACATTTGCAGATACAACAACTATAGGAATAGAGTTTAATTTATCACTATTTTTCATGATTTGTATAGTCTCATATCCATCTAAATTTGGCATTATAATATCCATAAAAACTAAATCGACGTCAACAGTATCTAATATATCCAGAACCTCTTGACCATCTTTTGCTTCTATCGTTTGTATCTCATATTGTTCTAAGATTTGTACCAAAAGATCTCTATTTTCTTTAATATCATCTGCTACTAAGATCTGTAGCTTTTTTTCATCTTTTATGTATATCTCATCTTTTTCAATTTTACTATGAATATATTCTATATCTGTTTTTTTAAATTTTATTGTAAAAGTAAAAATACTACCTTTTCCTTTTTCACTTTTTAACTCTATTTTTCCTCCAAGTAAAGAGATAAGTTCTTTTGTAATCGCTAGACCTAAACCAGTACCATTTTTAGTAAATTTGTTTGAGCTAATTTGTTCAAAAGGCTTAAATATCTTTTTTTGATATTTTTTACTTATACCCATGCCTGTATCTTCAACAACAAAATGAAGTTTATTATGTTGGTATTTTACAGCGCACTTTACATAACCTTTTTGTGTAAATTTCAATGCATTTCCAAATAGATTTATGAGTATCTGCTTTAGTCTTTGTTGGTCACTTTGTATATATTGAGGAACATTATCATCAATATCTATCTCAAAATGTAACTCTTTTGCCTCAAAACGTGATATAAACATCATTTTAATCTCTTCTATCATAGAATATAGATCAAAATCACTATTTGTTAGCTCTATTTTCCCTACTTCTATTTTAGACAGTTCTAATATTTCATTGATTATAGACAAAAGATGATTTCCACTGTTTTTTATGATTGTTAAATTTTCTTTCTCTTGAGTATTTATATTTTTTGATTTTTCTAATAAAGAAGTAAATCCTAAAATAGCATTAAGTGGAGTTCTAAGTTCATGACTCATATTTGCAAGAAATATAGATTTAGAATTATTCGCAAACTCGGCATCTTTTATCGCATTTTTTAAATTTTCCTCTTTTTGAATCAATCTTAATCCATTTGCTTTAAATACTTCTACAGAACCTATCATATCACCCACTTCATCAGTATATTGATGTTGCGGTATACTTGTATCCATATCATTTTTTGATAATTGAAGCATTGTATTTTTTAGTGTTTCTAAAGGGTAAACAATCCTTGATAATAATATAAAAAAAGAAAATAAAACGAGTATAATTAAAAGAAAAATAGCAACCGAAGCAAAAGATTCAAGCTTTTTCACTTTTGCATTTGCTTCATCTACAAATTTTTTTGTTCTTTTTTCAAAGGCCTGATAAAAACTATCTATAGGTTTCATTATATTTATTTTAGCTTGATGATATTCATCTGAGTGCATAATCTGGGCTGCAAGTTTTAGATCAGGTTTACCTTTTTTTGTATACTTACCGTTTTTATCTAAAAATATCCCCTTAACTGCGTTCATAGCTTTTGTTTCTAAATGTGTTAAATCATCAGATTGTTTTGCAGATTTATATAATAAAGATAACTCTTCTTGAGGAAAACCTGATTCTTGCATAAGTTTTCGTAAAGATTTTTGTTCACCATTCAAAATGGCATTTTCACCATCTAATGTAAGAAAATCCCAATATATATGATTGTAATTTTTTGGTCTTTTTACTTTACCATTCCGTATATCTAAAACGGTATGAAACTGATCTTCAAACTTTTTATTTGCTGTTATAACATAAGTTCTTGCCATCCTTGTAAGATCATCACTGCTTTGACGTAATTGGTCAGCTAAGATAAATGACTTATGTTGTAGTTCATATGCAAATTGTAACTTTTTAATACTATGTTGATATTCCCCTACAATTAAAACTACGCCTATTAAAGCAAATATATTTATTGAGAGCAATAGAACAAATAGTCTTTTAAGTTTCATCAGTATTCTTTGTTGTTTAATTTATACACAATTATATTATTTATACTTGCGAGTGATTTGATATAATCATATCAAAAATCAAACAAATTAAATAGAGAGACTATGGATACAAAATATACTATTTTAGCAGTTGATGACAAAATTGAAAACCTTGCATATTTAAATACAATTTTAAATGAAATATACACAATCCGTGCAACTCCTAATAGTAAATTAGCTTTAGAATCTATCTCATATGAAAAACCAGACTTAATACTTTTAGATATAAAAATGCCTGATATAGATGGATTTGAAGTATGTAAAACAATTAAAAATGATCCAGCATTAAATGAAATTCCTATTATATTTATTAGTGCATTAGATGATATCAATCATAAAGTTGAAGCATTTGAAAATGGTGGTGTAGATTATATTACTAAACCTTTTGAACCAAGAGAAGTAAAAGCTAGAATCAAAACACAACTAGAAATTTTTGAGAGTAAGAGAACTATCGATAAACTTTTAAAGCAACAAGATATGTTTGTAAAAAAAATAATGCATGAGATAAATACACCTCTTAGTATCATCTCTTTAAATTGTGATTCTTTAGAGCGAGAAATAGGATCTCAAGATGAACTCGAAGTGATCAAAGCATCTACAAAAACTCTATCATCTATCTATAGTGATTTATCTTATATAATCAAAAAAGAGTCACGACCAGCAAATAAAACAAAAATAAATTTACTCAAATTTATCTCTTCTAGAATAGCATTTTTTGATGAACTAGCAAATGTAAAAGATATATTTATTGAGCTAGAATCAGCCAAAGACTATGAAATTTCTTTTAACGAATATGAACTAGAAAGAATCATAGATAACACCATCTCAAATAGTATAAAATATTCAAATAAATCATCACATATAAGTGTATTTGTAGGAATTGAACATAACAAATACATTCTTCAAATTAAAGATGAAGGTATAGGGATGGAAAATCCAGGTGAAGTGTTTTTACCATATTTCCAACAATCCCATTCTAATGTAGGTTTAGGATTGGGGCTTAGTATAGTCAAAGAGATTTGTGATAAATACAATGTATCTATTGAAGTTCAAAGTACTTTAAATCAAGGTACTACTATTACTTATGACTTTACAAATACCCTGGGAGAAAATTAGTATGAAAATATTATTACTTGAAGATGACTTTTCTTTAAATAAAATTATTAAAGATTCTTTAGAAAAAAATGGTTTTTTTGTAGATGAATTTACAAATGGGATAGAGGCTATAACACATATTTTAAACAGTAATTATGATATCTATCTTTTAGATATTAATGTCCCTGGATTTGATGGACACAAAGTCTTAGAGATTGTACGAGAACAAAAAGGCAATTTACCTGTTATTATTATTAGCGCTGCTTCAGATATACAGAGTATCCAAAAAGCCTATTCTCTTGGATGTAATGACTATTTAAAAAAACCATTTGATTTAGAAGAGTTATTTTTACGAATTAATTACCTTATTAAAACATCTTTACACCAGAATATAGATGAAAGTATTATTGATATAGGTTATGGATATAAGTTTTGTATACAAACTCAAAAACTTTTTAAATTCAAGCATGAGATTACTCTTACACATAAAGAAACACTACTATTAGCATTATTAGTCCAACATATTAACCAAACAGTAAATTTTGATTTAATCCACGAATATGTCTGGGACAGTAAAGAAGTAGAATCCGTAAGTATGAGAAGTGTTATACATAAACTACAAAAAAAACTCAAAAATAGTATGATTGTAAATATTAGAGGTGTTGGGTATAAGTTACAACATAATTTATTATAACTTATAGATTTAAATAATTTTACGTTTAATTAATTGATCTGCTTTATTATGAAGCTTTTTTTTATATAAAAAAGAGGATTCTCTCTCAGTTAGGGAAGAGGATGTCATAGAAGTATCTTCATTTTTTTTGTTATTTCTAACTTTTGTTTTTTCTGTTGTCTCGTTCTTTACTGTATCTAATTTGTTTTCTTTTTTAAATAAAGAGATGATTAAATAAGCTGATAGTCCGATATTAAAAAAGATAATAGTCCATTTAATTGGCAATAAAATGTCCAAATACTCTAACTTTTCACGTAATGTCAAATACTCAACAACATCACTATATATCCATTGAGAAAACACTACTACTGAAAGTAATAAAATGATAACGATTACTGTTTTTCTAAATTTATAAAGGTGATACCAAATAAAAGCAGATTTTGCTTGTCTAAACATCTCTTACCCTAAACAAAAAAGTTCAAACCTAAAACTGCAAGCGCAGCTACTAGAGATTTACTTTTTAGATCATCTATAATTTTACGCTCTTCATCAGCAATTATAATTTCAAGTTCATTATCAGTAAAATCATTAAATGTTTTATGATTTTCAGCAAGTCGTGCTTTAGTTGATAAGATTGCTTTTTCTCGTATTTTAAGATTGATTTGTTCTTTGAGGGCGTTACTTTTAATTTTTGCAAAATCAAAACCCTTGCCAAATTGTTCTTTGGTAAGGTTGAGCATCTCATCCGATTTCTTTTTGAGTTTTTCTAAATTATTCATGATTATATTATACTATATAATTGTTAACACAAAACAAACAAGATAATATAATATTTAAAATCATATTATAAAGATAAAACTAAGAATCGCATTTATTCCTAATTCTTCAGGCTCTGCATTTAAAACTTTAATAGAGTGTGCAAGATAAAGTATCATTTTAGATGTAATGATATCAAAGCTGTGATTTGAAGGATTAAGGAGTGATTCTTTTTTTGATTTTATATTTTCTAATTTACTGAGTTTGATATTATCTAGTATATTATTTTGAAGTTTTTTTTCTAATTCTATTTGCCAATTATTTTGCCATGTTAAAAAAAGATATTTATTTTTCATATTTTTATCATGTTTAATTTTCCATTGAATCACTTGTAAGTTTTTATATGCTTTTTGTAAATCGTCAATATTATAACTTAAAGCTGTAAGTTTATGATTTACATCTCTTTTATAAGCATGATAAAACATCTTATAAAGTCCTATTACTAAATAGTCATTTCTATCTTTTATCTCTCTTACTTTATCAAAAGCATGATTTAAATAATCAGTATATTTTGGAGAAATATTTGACTTATCAATCAAAATATTTATAGTATTGGTATTCTTATAGATATCATCTTTTAATAATCCGTTGAGCATTAGGCTATGATTTTTGGGATTTCGTTTATCTAGTTTTTTCTTATATAAAGAGAGTAAATTGATAATCTCTTTATAATCATCTCTAAGTTGTTTCGCACTTTGAGACTGTACAGTATTTCTAACTTTTTCTTGAAGATTCCCACATGAAGTAAAAAACAAAACTATTAAAACTAATAGATACTTCATGTGTCCTCTTTAATTTTCTATATTTTCTTCTTCTGATTTAGTTCTTAACATAGTCATATATGGAAGTTTTCCCGGTAATTTAATAGGATTTACATTTCCACTATGTACAGATTCCAATTCTTTATCACTTTGAGTAATAATTTTATTAAATTGTATATAATATTTACCATCATCTTTCTTATAAATAGTACCAAGTTCATTTTCAACTTCAGTAATAGTTACATTTAATGGAGCGAAAATTTCAATCTCATCATTTGGATATACTTTATATTTACATAAAAAATGTTCTTCATCTTCTTGAACTAATCCAGTTACTTCATAACTACCAGCACTTAATGCATACTCATAATTTTGTGTATCATTTTTATCAAATGGCTTATGTACTAAATAAGCATCAGTAAATCCACGGTTTTTTGTAGTATTTAATTCATCTTGATATTTTTTTGCTTCAAATTCATCAGCCTGTGCATCTTTTAATGCCATACTATAGGCATAGGCTGTAACAGCAGCATAGTAAGGTGATTTTGTTCTACCTTCAATCTTGATACTATCAACGGCACCACTTTCTACTATCTCATCAACATGAGAAGCAAGGTTCATATCTTTTGCATTAAAGATATATGTACCAACGCCCTCTTCCTCTTCTAGTCTAAATAATGAACCGTGATCTTCATTTCCAGCATATAATGTATACTCAAATCTACAATCATTTGCACAAGATCCTCTATTTGGAACTCGTCCCATTTGAACTGCACTTACTAAGCATCTTCCTGAATATGCAAAACACATAGAACCATGTACAAATATCTCGATTTCTAAATCTGGTAAATGTTTTTTAATCTCTTTTACGTCTTTTAAACTAATTTCACGAGCAGCAATAATTCTTTTTACACCCATATCATAATATACTTTTGCATCAAGATAATTCATAACATTTGCTTGTGTAGAAAGATGAATAGGAATACCTGGAGCTAGTTCATTACATAAAGCAACAACTCCAGGAGTTGCTACAATCAAAGCATCAGGTTTAAGTGTTGCAACTTTTGCTATATGTTTTTTCAGTAACTCTACTTGAGAGTTAAATGGAAATCCATTGATAGTAACATATACTTTTTTTCCCAAAGAGTGAGCGTAATCTATCCCCTCTTTAAATGTCTCCATCGTAAACTCTTTACCACTTCGTATTCGTAAACTAAAGTGACTTACACCACCGTATACTGCATCTGCACCATAAGCAAATGCTATTTTTAATTTTTCTAAGTTACCTGCTGGTGATAATAGTTCTATCTTTTTCATTTTAATTCCAATTGTGATTAAATATTTTTCGCATTTTGCCTATATACTGCTTAAAAGCTATTGATACATTTAGAGTAATAATTTTCTATGGAATAATCAAAGGTAACGTTATTTTTAAATTTGCTCCTTTATACTTGTGACCTTTATATTCATATTCTACATTTGTAGCATCTAACTCTCCATGCATCCCATCAACAATCATATTGTAAGTCATATGTAGCCCTATTCCTGTACCTTGTGATTTATGTTTTGTTGTAAAATATGGTTCAAATATTCTACTTATCCTATCTTCAGATATACCACCACCATTATCTTTAAATTCAACAATCACATTCATCCCTTTTTTGTAACCTTTAATAAATAAAAACCTATGATTTACATCTACATTTATTAAGACATCTTTAGAGTTGTTAAAAATATTAATAAAACATTGTACTAATTCATTGGAATATCCATCTAACATAATATCTGGATCAACATCTTTTATTATTTCTATTTGATATTTTGAAATAGAACTATGAACCAACTGTAAAAAAATATCTATATCTTCTTTTAAATTAAAATTAATCTTTTCATTATTACCCCTAATGAAATTTCTAAAGTCATCTATTGTTTTAGATAGATGTTGTGTATTTTCATCTATTATATTACAGTTTTTTACAAATTGTTCATCACTTAATAATCCATACTCTTTTTGCACCAACATACCAGTAGCACTTGTAGATATAATTGAAAGTGGCTGTCTCCATTGATGTGCAATGTTATCGATCATTTCCCCCATAGAAGAAAGTTTTGAATGTTCAAATAATAATTTATCTTTTTCTATTTGCTCTGTAATATTTTGTAATGTGATCACTATCTCATTTTTATTATCTATTACCGTTCCACTTATAATAAAAAAGTTCATTGTATTATCATAATCAATACTTACATTATGTGCTATGTTTTGTTCATCTACTAAATAATCATACCAAATTTTATTTTGAATTTTTTTATCTAAAGGAAAAGGTTCATTATCAAAATCTAAAAAATACTTTTCTAAAGATAATTTATTATGTAATAATTCATCTTTATTTCTAATATTTAAAAATTTTAAAAATTGACGATTTGCATTGACAATTTTTCCATCATTTAAAACTACAATTAAACTTGGATTTACATCAAGTATTTGTTTGATATATTCTTTTTCTTTATTTAGCTCTTCTGTTCTTAAGCTTACTTTATCATCTAAAGTTTGATTTATTATATTTAGTCTTTTAGTAAATACATACACTATATATAACATAATTGAAAAAATCAAAAATGTCACCGCTGATAATAAATAAAAGGTATTACTAGCAATTTCTAAATCTTTATCTAAAGGGTAAGATGTAGATAGTATTGCTCTTATATTTCCTACTTTTTCATGAAAACCATTTTTATCCCCGTATAATGCAACCAAACCTTGTGGTGCTAGACTAGGTTCTGAATGACATCTCATACATTTTTGAGTGGTTCTTTTTGTTGGTAAGACATAATAAAGTATAGTTTCATCTTCTTTTTTGATGATTTCCACGTATTCTTGAAGTTGGTTTTTATTAAATTGTTCTAATAGTTTTGATTCATTTTTATCAGCTTTATTTAGCGGATTTCTAGGATTATCACTTGCAAATCTTATCGTTACAGCTTTTTCACCTACTTTTTCTTTTAAATCGTTATACATATGATTAACATTTCTAGCACTAAATGTTGATGATAATAATGCAGGATGAAAATAATCTTCATCTATTTTTGCATCCTTTTGAAGTCTATAAATCTCCTCTTTTTGTATTTTTCCTACATAATCACGAAAAGCTTTATATTGTAATAACAATTCATTTATTTTTACTTTTGCGTTTGTTATTGTATTTTCTTGAGTTTTTTTGTGATAAATAAAAACTAAAAGACAAAAAGAGAGAATTGATAATATTACAATGTTGCTAAATTTTAATCGAAACAATTGAGTAACCTTTTATTGATATATAATGTATTATATTATTTTTTATCTTAATACTCAACTATTTTAATAGAGATTATTTGATAAATACAAAATTTGAACATTTAAATTATTTATTTCATAGACTAGAATTATAATATTGTATTATAATTCCATTTTAATCACATATTAAAGCACATTAAAGTTTTAATCAAATTTAAAATCAAATTATTATTTTTTATAAATCAAATTGACAATTAATTAAACTTTCTATATAATTATTAATAAAGATAATTATAACAATAACCAAACATTATAAGTAATTATTATAATTAAAAAGGAAATAGATGTTTAAAAATATGACAATAGGGAAAAAATTAGGCATAACTGTATTAACAGTTTCTCTAATTGCACTGCTAGGTGGTTTTTTAGTACTTAAATGGCAAACAATACAAATTGAGGAAAATATTGACAAACAATTTGTTTTAGATTTAAAAAATAAAACAAAAGAAAGTTTTCAAATTAAAAAAGATGTAGGGATTTCAAATGCTGTTTCTATTTCAAATAACACTAGCATTAAAAAAGCTTTGAAAACTAATGAAAGAGATATAGCAATACAAACACTACAAGTAATCAATAAACAAATGAAAGACTCTACACCTTTTAAAAATGTTAAGATTCATATACATACAAAAGATAATAAATCTTTTATAAGAAGTTGGAAGACTAGTAAATTTGGTGACGATTTAAGTTCATTTAGGGCTAGTGTAGTTAATGTAAATAAAACAAAAAAATCTATTACTACTTTCGAAGTTGGAAAAGCTGGATTATCACTTCGATCAGTTACTACAATTAGTGATGATGGTTTACATTTGGGATCATTAGAGTTTATGCAAGGACTAAACTCAGTTGCTAAAAGTTTTAATAAGAATGGCGATGCATTTTTACTTCTAATGGATAAATCACTTGCAAAAGCAAGTATTGACCCTACAAAAGAATTTAAAAATTATATTATTTCACAAAAATTTATTAATAAAGATTTTTTACAAGATGCACAAAATATAGAGATGGAAGAATTGATTAAAAATAATAGATTTGAAACAGATAAATTTTTATATACATTTACTTATGTAGAAGATTTTCAAAATAAGAAATTAGGTATTGCACTTGTTGGAAGTCCTTTAACAAAAGTAAATGTAGCTGTTAATAGTGCTAAAAGTATTATTGATATTGCATTACTTATTATTGTTATTCTAGTTATTTTTATACTTATTACAATTATGATTGGTGTTCAAAAAATCATCATTAAACCATTAGAAGATTTTAATAATGGTATTAAAAACTTAATATCTAACAATAACTCAACAGCAATGCACAGAATATCAAAAAAATCAAATGATGAGCTTGGCGATGTTGCTGATAATTTTAATAAATATCTAGAACAAATTGATTTAGGAATTCAAGAAGACTTAAAACTTATAGATGAAGCCGAACTCGTTATGGGACGAGTAAAAAATGGTTGGTACAGTCAAAAAATCTCGCAATCTACTTCAAATAATCAATTAAATATGCTTAAAGAAAATATCAATAGCATGATTGATAGTACAAAAGAGAGATTTATAATTATAAATAAATTATTAGAAGAGTATTCAAATCAAAACTACATCAATAAACTTCACCTTGAAAATATTGAAAAAAATGGTGTTTTTGATACCTTTATACAAGGTATTAATACTCTAAGAGATTCAATTACTACAATGCTTATTGAAAATAAAAAAAATGGACTTACATTGGGAGAAAGCTCTACTATTCTAATGTCAAATGTAAATACATTAAATTCAAATTCAAATGAATCAGCTGCTGCCCTAGAAGAAACAGCTGCTGCCCTAGAAGAGATAACTAGTAATATTTCTAGTAATACAAATACAATAATAAAAATGTCGAGCTTTGCTAATGCATTGACTACATCTGCTCAAAATGGTGAGGAACTAGCAACTCAAACAACTGAATCAATGAATGAAATTGATGTAGAAGTAAATGCAATAAATGAGGCAATTACGGTAATAGATCAAATAGCATTTCAAACAAATATATTATCATTAAATGCAGCAGTAGAAGCAGCAACTGCAGGAGAAGCAGGAAAAGGTTTTGCCGTTGTTGCACAAGAAGTAAGAAATCTAGCATCTAGATCTGCAGAAGCTGCAAATGAGATTAAAACATTAGTTCAAAATGCTACTACTAAAGCAAATGATGGAAAACAAATTGCTGATAAAATGATTGAAGGATATCATGGCTTAAATGAAAATATTGCAAAAACAATTGAACTCATCTCTGATGTTGAGATGGCAAGTAAAGAACAAAAATTAGGAATAGAACAAATAAACGATGCTGTGTCATCTCTAGATCAACAGACACAACAAAATGCAATGATTGCATCACAAACACATGAAGTAGCATTACAAACAGATGGGATTGCTAAAATTGTAGTATCCAAAGCAGATGAGAAAGAATTTGTAGGAAAAGATAAAGTAAATGCAAAATTCTAAAATAACATTGTAAATCTTTCTAATAAAAAGACAGCTTTTTAGCTTGTCTTTTAACATTAATATCTTTTACATAATTATAACAATTATTTAGATAAAATCTTCAAAAATTAAAAAGGTTTAAAATGAAAAAAATATTACTAGCAATAGTTTGTGCTATTTCGTTAAACGCAGTTGATTATACAGCGGCATTCAATTCTATAGATAAAAAGAAAGCAGGAGATTCTATTAATAAAGAGGAAGCATTAAAAGCATACAATAAAGGTGATAAAGTAACATTAGAAGATGTTCAAAAAAGTGTTGATGTAAAAAAAGCAAATGAAGCTATAGACAAAGAAAAATTAACAAAGAGTCTATTTAACTAAACTTTCAAAAAGATAGAGGAGTAGACTCCTCATCTTTTTCTTCCGTTTTATCAAATTCTATTTTATAATTCTCGAGATATATCATTTAAATCTTTCCAAATAGTAAATATTGAGCAACTGTTAAAGAAAATTCAAGTAAAATCGCATTTATGAACATAGATAAGATAAGAGAAGAAAGAGCAAAATGGCTTGAATGGAAAAATATTGTTCCAATGAGAGACGCTCTAAAAAACATACAAACAATCAATACAGATAATTTAGATATATCTTATAACGACTGGTTAACAGTAGGTGATAAGTCACATATTTCAAACGAACAACTTCAGCTATTAGAAGAAAATGCAAAAGCTTTAATACCGTGGAGAAAAGGTCCCTTTTCTTTATGTGGTTTAGATATAGATAGTGAATGGCAAAGTAATCTAAAATACAATCTTCTAAAAAAACATTTTAATATAAAAGATAAAATTGTCGCAGATGTAGGATGTAACAATGGATACTATATGTTTAGAATGCTAGAAGAAAAGCCTAAAAGACTTGTTGGCTTTGATCCATCAGCGATATTTAAAACTCAATTTGATGTAGTGAATCATTTTGTACAAAGTAATATAAAATATGAACTATTAGGTGTAGAACATCTTGAATTTTATGAACACAAATTTGATATGATTTTTATGCTTGGTGTTTTATATCACAGAAGTGATCCAATAGCTTCTTTAAAGTCTTTAAATAGAGCATTAAATAAAAATGGTGAAATTATTGTAGATAGTTTTATGATAGATGGAGAAGAGGAAGTTGCACTTTGTCCTCAATCTAGATATGCGATGATTCCAAACGTATATTTTTTACCAACTGTAAATTGTTTTAAAAACTGGCTAAAACGTGCTGGATTTACAGATATAGAACTTATCGAGATAACAACAACAGATGATAAAGAACAACGCGTTACTCCATGGACTTTTGGCAAAAGTTTAGATGATTTTAGAGATCCAAATGATCATACAAAAACAATCGAAGGTTACCCTGCTCCAAAACGAGCATACTTAAAGGCAAGAAAGAAATAACAATGTCATCTTTAACTTATGATTTAGTAGTAGTAGGCTCAGGGGCTGCAGGATTAGCAGGAGCTATTAAAGCAGGACGTGATGGGAAAAAAGTATTGCTTTTAGAAAAACTTTCTCAAATAGCAACAAAACTCAAAGCTACAGGTGGAGGAAGATGTAATTTAAGTAATACATTAGACAATACTACATTTATGCAATCATTTGGTAAAAATGGTAGATTTATGACTACAGCTATAAATAAAATGAATCATAACGATTTGAGAAACTTTTTTACAAGTCTAAATCTCGAAACACATATCCCTGATGGTTTTAGGATATTTCCTGTAACACATAGTTCTACTACTGTTATAAATGCTTTACATGATGAATTAAAACGTTTAAATATAGAAGTAATTTGTGATGAAAAAGTAGAAGAGATATTCACAGAAAACCAAAAAGTAACTGCATTAAAAACACAAACAACTACATATAAAACAAAAAACATACTTTTAGCAACTGGAGGAATGGGTTATCCAAAAATGGGAGCCACTGGAGATGGATTTGGTATTGTAAAAGAACTAGGACATACTGTTACAAAACTCTATCCTGCAATGATGCCACTAAGTACAAAAGAAAAATGGCAAGGGAATTGTAGAGCCGATACCATTTCTAAAGTGACAATAAAAGTAAATATTCCCAATAATAACAAACTAAAAAAGCTTACAGCAAAAGGTGATTTAATTTTTACATCTACAGGATTAAGAGGTCCTGTGATTTTAGATTTTGCTAGAGAAATTACCCCTTTTTTAGACACATATAATGAAGTACCTATTTTAGTAAACCTTACTCATGGTATGAATGAAGATGAAATTATAAAAACAATAAAAGATAAAAGTACAAAAGAACCAAATAAAAATATCATTGAAATTTTATCTTTTATAATTCCTAGTTCACTGGCAATTGAATTTTGTAAAATCTGTAATATTGATGAAACTATAAAGTACAAACATATAAAGGGTGAATCAAAAAACAACCTTATAAGAATTTTAGCATGGACTCCATTTACAATTATTGGACATGATGGATTTAACAAAGCAATGATCACCAGAGGGGGAATTAGCTTAAAGGAGATAGATCCAAATACAATGCAAAGTAAGCTAGTAAATGGTCTTTATTTTGCTGGAGAAATCGTTGATATAGATGGTCCGTGTGGTGGATATAATCTTCAATGGTCATTTTCAAGTGGCTATCTTGCAGGTGAACTTTTGTTCAGCTTATAATATTAATAAATATTATATAACTTACTAAAAAACAGTCCATTCTTCAAACAATAAATATAACTAATTTTAATAATTTTATGTGAATTTTTGTAGCATTTTTTTGATTTTTCAATCAATATATTCTACTTTAGATATATAGTTATATTTTTTAATACTCCTTTAAATGAAATTGTGAGAAACTCATACATATACTTAATAAAAAACAACGGAGAAAAAATGAACGCATCAGACTTATTTATAAAAGCCCTAGAAAACGAAGGCGTAGAATATATATTTGGTATTCCAGGTGAAGAAAACCTAGACTTACTAGAAGCACTTAGAAAGTCGGATAAAATTAAATTAATTTTAACTAGACATGAACAAGGTGCCGGTTTTATGGCAGCAACTTATGGTAGATTAACAGGAAAAGTTGGTGTTTGTGTATCTACACTTGGGCCTGGAGCTACAAACTTTACAACAGCAGCAGC
>Ga0193963_1000923_pt1 | contig 15076 bp, 15 predicted proteins | sample FB_6_MG_FD_140359 | JGI IMG/M metagenome (GOLD analysis project Ga0193963, IMG submission 140359) | Microbial mat bacterial communities from the Broadkill River, Lewes, Delaware, United States - FB_6_MG | ecosystem: Environmental > Aquatic > Freshwater > River > Microbial mats | place: USA...
ACTTAGTGCTAGTGTTATGTTTGCAAGTAGTTCTTTACTTACAAAAGCAAAAGAAAGTGGCTTTAAAGCAATTCCAACAAACAATACTGAACTTTTAAAGTTAATTGATGATAAAGAGAATCCTTTAAGCGCAGAAAAAATTGAACTAGGAAAAAAACTTTATTTTGATCCTCGTGTATCAAAAAGTGGAATTATTTCATGTAATACATGTCATAACCTAGGACTTGGTGGTGCCGATGGTGTTCCAGCTGCTGTGGGACATAAGTGGACTGCAAATCCTCATCACTTAAACTCTCCAACAGTTTATAATTCAGTATTCTTTAAATCACAGTTTTGGGATGGAAGAAGTCCTCACTTAGCTGACCAAGCAAAAGGACCAATTGAAGCAGGACCTGAAATGGCTGCACCTGCATCATTAGTTGAAAAAAGAATTACGTCAATTCCAGAGTATGTAAAAGAATTCAATGTTGCTTATGGTAAAGATGCAAAAATTGATTTTGATTTAATTTCATCAACAATCTCTTTATTTGAAAAAACACTTGTTACTCCTGCACCTTTTGATGATTATTTACATGGTAATGAAAATGCTTTAAATGATGCACAGAAAAAAGGTTTAAATACATTTATTGATAAAGGTTGTGCTTCATGTCACAATGGTATTGCAATTGGTGGAACTATGCAACCTTTTGAATTAGCAGCAAAATACAAATTTGCTTCAGTAGGTGATTTTGCAGGAAATGAGCAAGGGATGGTAAAAACACCAACTTTAAGAAATATTACAGAAACAGCACCATATTACCATAATGGACAAATCTGGTCGTTAAATGAAGCTATTAAAGAAATGGGTTCAGTTCAATTAGGAATAACTATTACAGATCAAGAAGCAGATGAAATTAAAGATTTCTTAGCTTCATTAAAAGGTAAAAAACCTGTAATTACTTATCCACAATTACCAGAATCAACTTTAGATACGCCAAAACCTGACTTTAATTAAGTCTTTTTTATCAATGCACTAGTATTTATTTACTAGAGCATTGATTCTTTTATTTGCAACTTCAATTCTTTTTATTGATATTTGTTTATTTTGTACTTGTAAATAAATAGTATTTATAATCTCTTCTAAACTTAATGGTTTTGCTAATTGATTAGCAAATAAAAGCATATCAACACCTGAATTTATAGCTAAAGTTACAGTTTGTTTTAAGCTATAATGCTTTGAAATTGCCCTCATTTGTAAATCATCAGTAACTAATACACCTTTAAATTTAAGCTTATTTCTTAATAGTTTAGTATTAATACTTTTGGATAATGTTGCTGGATATTTTGGGTCTAGAAATTTATTAAAAACATGAGCTGTCATAATCATGTCAGCTTGATTATTTTTAATAAAATATTCATATGGTTCTAATTCTTTTGCATCCCAAGTATTTGAAATATCTACAAAGCCTTTGTGTGAATCACCTAATGATGAACCATGCCCTGGAAAGTGTTTTAAAACAGAAACTACATTTTGCTTTTTTAATTCATCAATAAAAACAGAAGAATACTCAATAACTTTTCTAGGATCTTTTCCAAAAGAACGCCCTAGTTTTACAATAACAGTATTATTTGGATTAATATTCAAATCAACAACAGGTGCAAAATTTACATTTACACCATTAGTATTTAACATTTTTCCTAAATCTTTATATATATCTTTGGCGAATGAAAGACCTTTTGTAGAAACATCTTTTGCTTTTGGGATTGACATAAAACCATTTTTGCTATTTAATCTTTGAACAATTCCACCTTCTTGGTCAATTGCTATAAAAAGTTTAGTTTTATTTATACTTTGTAGTTGTTTTGTCAAATTTTGCAATTGTTTAGGATTTTTTACATTTTTGATTTTTTTCTTATTATTAGGATCTTTATCAAAAAGAATAACTCCACCTAAATCATATTTTTTAATATCTTGATATATTTTAGATTTTTTATCAATACTTTCACCTTTAAAACCTAAAACAACCATTTTAGCAATCATCTTTTCTAATTGCTCTTTACTATAATCATTCTGTGCAGAAAAAACATATGTAGTTAATAGTGCTAATAATGTGATTTTTTTTATCATTTTTACTTCTTTAAATTAAAATTTAATGGAGTATATCAAAATATAACTAATGATAAGAGTAATCTTTTAAAGCAATAAATCTATAATTTAAAGAATAACTCTATATTTTATTGACTTTATTAATAAAAAATGATATTATTCTCAAAATTAAAATAAGGAAAGACAAATGTCAAAAGAAGAAAAAGAATTAAAAACAAAAAAAGCTAAGAAAAAAGTTGAAAAAAAGAAAGCTACTAAAAAAGAAGATAAAAAGAAAAAAGAGAAGAAAGCTAAAAAAATAAAAAAAGAAAAGAAAGCTAGTTCTAAAAAGACTAAAACAAAAAAAGAAGCTAAAAAAACTAACAAAAAAAAGTTAGCTAAAAAAGAAGCTAAAAAGCAAAATAAGAAAAAGAAAGCTTTAAAAAAGAAAAAAACAGCTAAAAAAAATAAATAATTTAAAGGCATGAATTCTTTCATGCCTAGTAAATATCACTCACCTAAACTACTACAAATTCATGTTTTATTAAAAATATTACAAAAAAGAGATATAATCACATTATTATTATAAGAGGAGACATAATGTCACACGAAGATGAACTACAGTTAGATGAGATTCAAGAAGAATCTACTGAAATAATTCAATCTGAAGAAGTTACGAAAAAAAGCTATGAAGTTGTAAAAAAACAAAGAAAGCCAAAAATCACTAAACTTAACAAGAAAAGAAAAGCAAAAAAAGAAGATAAAAAAGCTTTTGAAAAAAGAAAAGAAGCTAAAAAGAAAAAAGCTAAGAAAAAAGCTAAATTAAAAAAGAATCATAACAAATAAAACAATGAAAAAAGTACTACTTGTTGAAGACGACCTAGTTTTACAAAAATTGATAAATGAATATTTGGAAGAATATAATTATTCATGTAGTGCTTTTTCAAATCCCTTAGATGCTATAAAAACCTTCAAAGAAAATTCAAATGATTTTATTATTGCTATTCTTGATTTAGGACTTCCTAATATGGATGGTTTTGATTTATTTAAGAAATTAAAAGAAATAAAAGATATCCCAATTATAATTTCAACTGCTAGAGATGATATAGGAAATAAAATCTATGGTTTTGAGCTTGGAACTGATGATTATCTTTCAAAACCTTATGAACCTAGAGAATTAGTTTTAAGAATAGAAGCTATATTAAAAAAACATAACAAATCAAACTATATTCAAATTCATGAATTAAAAATAGATACAAATAAAGATACAGTTTTTTTAAATAATAAAGAAATAGAATTTACTAAAATTGAAAAAGAAATCTTCTTATTATTTATAGATAATTTAAATAAAACTATATCAAGAGAAGATATAGTAAATCAAAGTTCACTTAAAGATGATACAAAAAATCGAACTGTAGATATGCATGTAAGTAATATCAGATATAAAATTGATGACGATTCAAAGGAACCTAAATATATAAAATCTATTTGGGGTATTGGGTATAAATTTTTTTATGACAATTAGAAAACGTTTACTTCTTACATTTTCATTTATTTTATTAATAGTGGCATTTATTATTGGTGTTTTTTTCTATACAATTTATAATTTAAATAGTAGTAACTACCAACAGAATCATAGGTATGAACAATTAATAAGAGTAGAAAAATTAAAAGAGTTTAATAATTCTTTTTCATGGATTGTTCTTGATATTACTACTGATTACGACAAGATACAAATTGTAAATGAAAGAATAAAAAAAGCAGATAAACTTTTTGAAGATTTAGATATTCAGAAAAATAATGTAATAGATAATTCTGAATCAAGAGAAGAGAAGAAAAATTTAGATTTAATTTTTTCATATTTTAATCTAATGAAAAAACAGATAAAAGAAGATTTATATACTCTAGTTTCAAATAAACATAGTAATTTTAACAATTTTAATAAAGAGTTTGAGCAAGTAAATATTAATACTCAAAAATTACTTGAACTAGAAGAAAGATTCTTACAAGATAAACTTGAACAGACACAAAATAAAAGAGATGATTTTCTAGATATTATAAAACTAGAACTAGTTATATTATTCATTCTTTTATTTTTGCTTAGTTTTATATTTTCTTCAAAAATCATTAATAGAATAAAAGATAAACTTGAAAAACTTAATCAAAGTGTTTTGCAATTATTTAAAAATGGTGATAAAACAATAAATGTTGATATTGGAGAAAATAATGAGCTTAGTGAAATAACAAAAAATTTAAATACTTATTTAAAAAAACAATCTGATATTATATCTTCAAGAGAAGAATTATTAAGAAATATAAGTCATGAACTAAAAACTCCTATAGCAAAAGGTAAGTTCATGCTTCAAAAAATTGAAAGTACTAATAACAATGAAGTTATTAAAGATATAAGCACAATTTTTTATGATATTGAAAAACTTACAAGTAAATTATTAGAAAGAGAAAAGTTAAATTTTGCAGTCTTGAAAATGAAAAAATTTAAAGTAAGTAGCTTAATATTAGAATCTTTATCTAAACTAGCTATTGAAGATGAATCTCAAGTAACAGTAATAATTAATAATGATTTTTTTATTGAGGGAGATTTTTATTATCTAACTATTGTACTTAAAAATTTAATTGATAATGCAATGAAATATGCAGATGAATTTCCAATTATTATACAAACAGAAAATAATCAAATTTATATAAAAAATATTGCAAGTGAGCTTTCAAATGATTTAATATATTATATTCAACCATTTACAAGAGAGCCTAACCAACAGCAAGGACATGGGTTAGGCTTAAATATTGTATATAAAATACTTGAACTTCATAATTTTACCTTAAATTATAAATATAAAGACTCATATAATATATTTGCTATAACTTTCTAACCTGCAAAAGTTGAAGAGATTACTCCAATAGTTAAGAATGATAATATTACAAATATAGCTACTTTTTTTACTTCTTCCATGATTTTTCCTTTTATTTGTTTTATATAAATAATTATAAAACTTTTTTGTAAAGAAAAAAAGGCAATAGTTCTTGACAATTTCTTGACAATTTAATATATGTTTATCAAAGACTTTTTAAAATAAAACTAAGTTCTTCTATTAATCTTGTTTTATCTTTTGGTATTGTTCCTGCAAGGGCTAAAGAATTTGAAACATGGTTTGATCTAAAAATCACTTTATTAGAAGGATTTAACTGCTCTAAAAAGCTTTTTTGTTCTTCTAGCATTTCTTTTTCATTTAACATTTTAAAACCTCCATCAAAATTTTTTATAAACTTTTGATATCTGCCCTCTTCTAACATTAATTGTAAAGTAGAAAGATATGTAACTTTAACCTGGTTTATAATATGTGCAGTTTCTTTAATATGCTCAAAGGAGTATTTTTTACCTGCTACTCCTAATATTACAGTAACAGAGGTTTTTAATCCTGCTTGATAGGCTTTATTTAAACTATCAATCATTTTTATTTGTGAAATTGGTTTTTGTATTTTTTTTAATACTTCATAAGATCCACTTTCAATTCCATAATAAATTAAATTTAAACCCTTTTGCTTTAATAGTTTTAACTCTTCAAGTGATTTATCATTTAAATTAAAAGCCGAAGCATAAACAGAAACTCGTCTTAATTTAGGAAATTTCAAATATGCGTAATCTAGTATTTTTATTAAATGATTTGTTTCCATATTAAGAGCATCACCATCAGCTAAAAACATTTTTACACTATCTTGATAAAATGAAGCCATTGTATCAATATCTTTAAAAACATCTTCTAGTTTTCTTACTTTGTAATCTTTAGATTCATACATAGTACAAAAGGTGCATTTATTAAAACTGCATCCTAATGTAACTTGTATAATAACTGAATTAGCTTCTGCAGGAGGTCTATAAAGAGGTTGGTTATACTCTATCATTTACTAGAGTGTTCAACTTCTTCTATATTTGTTTCTACTTCTTTTTTTCCAAATAAATATCTTTGTGAAGTTTTAACAGATAAAAATCTAACTACCAATAAAAATATAATTACACCAGATAAAACCATTAAATTTAAATTAACCGAACTTGTAAAAAGTGCTTCAAAAGTGGGTAAATCTTCTTTATTAACTTTCACAACATTTACAATAAACTCTCTTAAAGCTAATATGATAAACGCATCAACTAATAAAGATAAAACAACTCTTTCTTCTCTGACATAATTAACAACTGCTCTTACAATTTCCAAGAAGATTATAAAATATAACATATAGATAATAAAATCCATAAGCATATCCATAGAAAGTGCAATAATAAATAACACACTTGCAATTGATATTTCAATATATAATTTGTCTTTAAAAAAGTTAAGTATTGTACGTTTCATTTTATTCCTATTCTTATTATTAAATTACTACTTTAATTGCTAACCAATTTTGTGGAATTTGTTTGATAGATTTATTAGCCATTAATATAACTGATGCAATCATTCCTCTTGCACTTGAATCTCCACCTGCTTTTGCATTACAAATTAACATATCTTTTAAATTTGAATATTTACACAAGAGGTGAATTATTCCAGAAAAACCTTCATCAACATCACAAGCTGGACCAAAAGTTCTAATTGTATCAAACGTATCTTCTGCTTTTGAGGCAATACCTCTTGAAATCAATCCTTGAATATGTGAATCACTTTGCTCTTTTAATTCAAGTAAAATTGTTTCTATTTCTTTACCTTCAAGACTTTCTAATAAAACTTTAGCAAAAAACTTTGAAGCATTAATTGACTTTTGTGAATTATGCGTAAGTTTTACAAGTTTTTCTACATTTGAAATAAATTCTTCTTTTGTTTTTGAAACTAAAAGTAAAGGAGTAATTCTTCCAACTATAGATAAATCAGTTGATGATGAACCACTTGGAACTACATCATTTTTAATATTTTCTAATGTTTCTCTACTTGAACCATCAATATAACCATTATAAGAAGCAATTTTGCTTTCCCAATATTTTAAATATTCATTTTCATCAAATGTATCTTTATCTTTTAAAAATTCATATAACCAATACGTTTGGTCTCCATAATGAGTAAACTCTCCTGCTTTTTTATCTTTATGCCATACAGATAAGGGATTGTTTAATTCTTCCCAGTTTAGATTGTTTTCTTTTAATTGCTTTTCATCATATACCCAATGTGCACCTAATGAATAAGCATCTGCAACTAAAGATGTTAAAATTAATTCTTCTATTTTTTTTCTATCAAACATATTAAATTTTCCTTTTATTTTTTATAAGGTTTTTCTACAATATATCCAAAATCAATTGTTTTTTCTTCACTTGGTTTTAAAGTTATATCATAGCTTATTTTACCATTATCTTCTTTTTTTGTGTAGTTAGTGTTAGAAATTAAAGAAACTTTTATATCTTCATGTTTACTAACAGGAATTCTTTCAATTAAGGTAATAGTTTTTTCTTCATTTGAATTATTAGTAATTACATATTTCCATGACTTTTCAGTTTTAATTTTTGACTGTGAAAAAAATGGTTTTTCTTTCATATCTTTTATTAAATCTTTTTTCACATCAATAAAACTATTTATTCCTAAATAAATTGATGTCTCTTTATCTTTCTTTATTTCTCTAATATAAGATTGACCTATATACGTACCATCTAAGTAAAGTTTTGTATTTTGAGTACTATATAATTTATCACTTTTAAAATCTACTTTATAAAATGCATTTGAACTTGAATATCCATCTATTTCAATTTTATTTTTTATTTTAAATTTATCATTAGAAAAAGTTACTGCATTTTTAATTCCACTTTTTAAATCAATATGAGAAGCTTTGAAAAAAGCTTTAGTTGTAGTTTCATTATATGAAAAACTAGGCATTGCTCTAACACTTTTACTTTTCATCATTGGTGCTGCCATTTCCATCATAGCTACATCAGCTTGTACATTTTTTCTTAAAAGAACTGGTTTTATATCTAAGTAATTTGCTCTAAATACTTGAGGATTAACTGCATTTGAATAATTGTATGTATACATATTTATATCAATGTTTTCAAAATCAAAACCTGAACTTTGAGTAATAAAAGATTTGTTTTTAATTTCTAAGTTTTTTTCTTTTGAGTTTACATCTATTTCATAAAAACTATTTTTTGATATATTATAACTTGGATATGAAACTAAAATCTTTGAATTACTTGAACAACTTGCATCATAATTTAATTTTGAATAAACACTAGTGTTTTTCTTATTTTTTAATTTTGCTAGTTCTTGATCATATTTTTTTAATTCTAATTGTAGTTTATATATTAAATTATAATTTGCTTCTATTTCATTTTTTGTGTAAGTAGAAACTTCTTTAATATTTTTTAAATTCACTGCACCTTTTTCAAATCTAATTGAATTTAAATGCTCTAAACTATTTTTTACACTTGTTATCTCATTGCTTTTAAAAGCAACTTTCTGTTGATATTCTGCAATTTGTGAAGATAAACTATCACTTGAATAGTTTTCACTTACAACAGATACATTTGATACTTTACAATTTCCATTATTTAAGAATCTTATATCTTCAAATCTAACTTTTCCTATTAAATCAACACTATTTTGTGTTGTGTTTAATTCTTGATTTACAAAAGTTTTGTTTTTATAAATATCTAAACTTTGAATATTTATATTCGCATATGCAACTGTACTTAAAACTATAGACGATACTACTATATTTATTTTTTTCATAATTTTACCTATTCCAATTTTTATAATTTGTAAATGAGGGAAACTGTTGTAAAAATTCTTCTTTATCAAAAGTAAAACAATAAGAATCCATATAAGCAGATAACAAATCATAAGATTTTTTAATCTCTAAAAACTTTTCTTCACTTCCTTCTGGCATATCAGGATGGTATCTTTTCGAAAGTTTTAAATATTTTTGTTTTAAATCTTTTTTTGATAATCTTGATAATATTCCTAATGTATCAACAGCTTTTTCAAATTCTTCGTAATCCATAAATTTTCCTTTAAATATGAATAACATTCTACAATATTTTTTTTAAAGCAAAATTCTATGCTATTATTGTGCAATTATTGTAAAGTAAAAATTTTAAAAATAAAAAAGGATTTATATGGTTTACACACTTTATCATGTGCATGACCCAATGTGTTCTTGGTGTTATGCCTTTAAGCCAACACTTGATGAATTACGAAAAAATTTAAGTAAAGATACTAAACTAGTTCATGTAGTTGGAGGCCTTGCTCCACACTCAACTGAACCAATGCCACAACATCAAAGAGAAATGATCGAAAATATTTGGCATGAGATTGAACAAAAAGTAGGAACAAAGTTTAATTATGACTTTTGGAGAGAAAATACACCTAGACGTTCAACTTATCTTTCATGCCAAGCAACAATGCTTGCAAGATACGAGGGCTTAGAAGATGAAATGATTGAAGCAATTCAAGAAGCTTATTATTTAAAAGCTAAAAATCCAAGTGATGCTTCAACTTTGATTGAACTTGCAAAACAAGTTGGAATGGATGAAAAGAAATTTGAAGAAGATTTAAAATCACAAAAAATTGAAGAAGATTTAAATAATGAACTAAATTTTAGGCGTTCGCTTTATGTGAACAGTTTTCCATCTTTAGTTTTAAAATATAAAAAAGAGATATATCCTATAAATATTCAATTTGGCGATTATAAAGCAATGCTTGCTCAAATTGAGAACATGAGAGAAAATACATATTTTTAAAAAGAAAAGGTTTTTACCTTTTCTTTTTTAGTTTTAAGTAAAATATACTATTTCATTAAAGGATCAGTAATTCCTAAAACATACATTCCTATTAAACCTATAATTCCAGCAAGTAAACAATAATAAATTGTAGGAATTATTGTTCTTCTTAAAGTTTCACCTTCTTGATCTAATAATCCAACAGTAGCAGATGCGGCTACAACATTATGAATTGCAATCATATTACCAGCTGCTGCTCCAACTGCTTGAAGTGCTACCATAAATGCAGTTGAAACCCCAAGTGCATCTGCAACACCAAATTGATATTGAGCTAACATCATATTTGATACAGTATTACTTCCTGCAATAAATGCACCAAGAGCACCAACCATTGGAGCAAATACAGGGTAAATATCCCCAACAGAACTTGCAACAAAGTTTGCCATAGCAACAGGCATTGAATCAAAACCTGATTCATTAATTCCTGAATTAATTAAAATTCTAACTAAAGGAATTGTAAAAATTAAAACAAACCCAGCTCCTAGCATTACTCTAGAAGATTCACCTACCGCTTGGCTTATATCTTTAAATTTCATACCATGTAAAAAGTAAGTAATTAAAACAACAAAAACTAGAATTCCACCAGGAAGATATAAAGGAGTAATAGAATAACCTAAACCCTCACCTAAAATATCTTTAAATGGAATTACCCAAGATTTTACAAAAGCTTTTACCTCATCAGAAACTCTAGTTAATACTAAAATAACAGCAACTAAAACATAAGGAATCCATGCTTTTGTTAAAGACATTGGAACCTTTGAACTTAAATCATCTAGTTTAACTTCAAATTTTGAAATCCATGATACTGGCCATTTTTCTTTTGGAGCAAAATCCCAAGTGTTTTTTGGAATTAAAAAACCTTTTTTTGCTGCTAATACAACAATTGGAAGCCCAACAAGCGCACCAATTAATGATGGGAACTCAGCACCTAAATAAACTCCTGTTAAAGCATAAGGAATTGTAAAAGCAATACCAGCAAAAATTGCAAAAGGCAAAATTGATAAACCTTCACTCCATGATTTATTTTCACCAAAGAATCTTGTTAGCATTACAACCATAAATAAAGGAATAAAAGTACCTACAAGAGCGTGTGTAATTGCAACTTGTGATGTAATGATTTGTAAATATTGATCCCAAGAAGAACCCATAGTTTGTAATGTTAAGCCAATACCATCCGAATCTAAGCCTTTATTTACACCAATTAAAATTGGAGTTCCAACTGCACCAAAAGATACAGGAGTACTTTGAATCATCATCCCAACCATAACAGCTGCCATTGCAGGGAAACCAATTGCTACAAGTAATGGTGCTGCAATTGCTGCTGGCGTTCCAAATCCTGAAGCTCCTTCTATAAATGAACCAAATAACCATGCAATAATAATTACTTGAACTCTTCTGTCAGAACTAACATTGTTAAATCCTTGTCTAATTACTGCAATTGCACCTGAATGTTTTAATGTATTTAAAAGCAGTATAGCTCCAAATATAATCCATAAAACTGCAACTGTAATAAGTAGACCTTGTATTGTTGAAGCTAAAACTCTATTGAATGAAACTTCCCAAACTACGAATGCAACAGCTACTGTTGCAATATAAACTAAAGGCATTGCCTTTTTTGCAGAAACTCGAAGTCCTACTAATAATATACCTGCTAAAAAAATTGGTAGTGCAGCAAAAAATGCTTGTAAACCTATTTCCATTAGATTCTCCTTGATTTTATTTCAAAAAAAAGAATAATCTTTAAATATGATATTTTTATGATAAAAACTACATAGCATTAAAATAGCAATTATTTACACTTTTAATGCTTACTTTTGTAACACATCTAATTATTAAGTTTAAGTTTAAAATAAGTTTACTTGTTTAATTTTATTATAGTGCAAACAATACTATAATACTGCCTACTATAAAAAGGATTAATATTTTATGCCAAACAATACAGTTATATATATTTTTAATAGAATAGTTCGACTATCAATTTTATTTTTTATTTTATACTTAATTTTTACTAATTTTGGAACATTTCTAATGATTATAGGGGTTATTCTAATACTTGGATTTTTCTTTATTTATAATTTAAAAAAGAAGATGAAAACAAGTGGTTTTAATTTTCAATTTAAACAAGGTGCAGGTTTTAATCCAAATGATTTCCAAAACTTCAATAACTCAGGCTTTAATAACTCAAATTTTAATGGTTTTAATAATGCCCCAAGATTTGATGAAGTTCAAAAAGCAAAAGATTTCTTTGGTTTTACACACTCTCCTACAAAAGAAGAGATAAAAAAGAAATATAAAGAATTAGCAAGAAAATATCATCCAGATATTAATGATAACGACGATAGCATGATGAAAGATTTAAATAATTATCGTGATGTTTTAATGAAAACAGTTGAATAAATAATTATATGTTTATTCAACAACTTAAAAAGTTTTTCTTAGTAGTTGTTATTCTTTCATCTTTCTTACTTACTTATCTTTGGTATAAAGATTACTCATTTAACTCAAATCCTTTATCTAAAGAAATTCAAATAAAAGTATATGAAAAACATCAGAAGTTAAAATATTTAACAAATAAATATTTCAATATTAAAAGAATTTTTCCTATTACAATTACTGATGAATTAGATTCTAGTAGATATGGAATGGCTGTCTATTCAAAAAATGGACAGATAAATTTATATTTGAATAAAAAAAGATTTAAAGAAAATGAAAATTATATGATAAATGATGTAATGCCACATGAATATGCTCATGCAATTATGTTTGCATTAGGAAACTTTTCTAATGAAAATCAAGGTCATTCAAAAAAATGGCAAGAAATTTGTAAAAAGTTAGAGGGCTTAAGATGTGATAGGTTTGTTAATCATCAAGATATTTTGATTGAAAAAACAAACCTCTTCAACTAAGAAATATTAAAATTCATATTTTACACTAAATTTAAAATCTCTACCTATATCTCTTCTATAATCATCATCACTAGAACCTGATAATGTTGTATGAGGAGCATAGTATTTATTTGTTAAGTTACTTACTGCAGCATAATATGTCCAACTTCCCATTTGATATTTTGTACTAATATCATGTGTAGTATATCCACCTCTTGTAACTTGGTCATCATTATCAATACCAGCAACTGCTGTTAAAGTATAATCCATTGTAAATCCATCTAAAAGTTCTGCTCCAATATTTAACGCAACTTTTTTACTATCCCATCCACCAACTCTTCTAATTGCTAGTGGTTCACCAGATTGTCCAGCTGCTTTTTCATCATAAACATTTGTATCAATCTGAGTATACGAAAGTGATCCAAAATAATCATCTATAAAATATGAGCCTTTTATTTCAAAACCTTTTAAAGTGTAGTCATAGTCAGAATTATAAATATCTGTTAAAGCTAAACCAGCTTCCCCAGAGTAACTATATTTACCACCTGCATTTGTAAGACCTGAGAAGGATTGAATTAAATCTTTAATTTCTGTTTTAAAAATATTTGCATTAAATATAAAACCATCAGTATCAGTAAAAAGTTCTTCCTCTTTTAGCTCATATCCAAGTTCATATCTAGTTGATTTTTCTGCTTTTAAATCTTTTGAATATGTAGCACCATCAACAATATTCATCGCCCAAGTAAAAGGAATAGTTCCACTCATTCTTGATGATTTTCCATAATTTGCATACACGTTTGAGTTTTCATTTATTTTATAATCAAGACCAAAATTTGGAGAAGTTGTAGTATCGCTTGCTTCGCCTAAACCTGATTCAAACTCATATTTATCAAATCGTACTCCATAATTAATATCTAGCTTATCTATAGTTGTTTTATTTTGAATAAATACTGCTTTATTATTTGAACTTGTTGATGCATAATGTGATGGAGTAGCAGCAATACTAGTAACAGGTGCATTTGAACTTGATTCTTCATTTTCAAATTGTACACCTACAGATATTTTATTTTTTGTAGATTTTGTATCTAAATAAAAATGATTTTGTAGTTTTAGTCCTGCTGTATCATTATCATATTGATAATCATATTTTTCTCTATCTACTTCTATATTTGTAAAATATATATTTGTATCAAGGTTAAGTAAATTCCCATTACTATAATCATGTTGTAAAGTATAGCTTGTAGTTGTTGATATTACATCTTCTAATAATGCAGGATTTACATTTAGTCCCTTGTCACTTCCAGTTTTTCCCCATTGCATATCACCAGAATTTGAGTTTTGATTAAAAGATATTTTTAAATCGTGGTTATTAATATCATCAAGAGTTAATTTTAGAAGATAGTTTCTATCTTGATATGCAGTTGCAAGCATTTCATCATTGTTTCCATCTTTATAATTATCACTATTCACACCTGAAACTGATGCTAAAACTCCATAGTGCTTATCATAAACACCATATGCAGTTAAACTTGCACTTTTTGAATGAGTATTAGTACTATATCCAGCTTTTATAATACCACCTTGTGTTTTTCCATTTTTCACAAAATCTTGTGCATCTTTTGTAGTCATTTCAACAGAACCACCAAGTGCACGACCTTTTGAAGCATCTGGTGCTGTTTTAACATTAACAACTTTTAAGATATCAGGATTGATTCCTATTTCATTTTCTCTATGTTGAAAAATATTTGTACCTTGAGAAGCTCCATCAAGAGTCATATTTAATGTTGAGCTTTCAACTCCTCGTATATAAATTCTTTTTGCATTTGAAGCACCTCCACCACCAAGTTCCACTGATGATTCTTTTTTAAATAAATCAAAAACTGAATTTATTTGATATTGTTCTTCTTTTTCTAAGTCAATTGTAACAGGGTTCGCTTGTTCTAGGCTTTTGCCTTCAACTTTTATTTCATCTAACACTACTGCACTTTGTGCCATTAGATAACAAGGTAAGATTATTGATAAACCTATATATTTCATTTATTTCCTTTTTTGCAATTTCAACGCAACTTAGTCGCAAAATTTTTGGAATAATATAATATTGTCTATTAAATGCAACTTAGTCGCATATAAATTTTTATAATATTAGAGAATAAAAAAATTATAACTTTATTATTTCTAGCTAGATATAAGTTCTTCTAGTTGAAGTACTAATTTTTTGCATTTTCCAGTATCTAAAGCATCAGGATGAGGATTTGAAAAAGAAGCAATATCATTATCATAATATTTTCCAGAAGCATCTTTAAAGTCATCACTAAGTGCTGCACGAACTAAAATATCAGAACCAACACTTAAGTC
>Ga0193963_1000924_pt1 | contig 15069 bp, 9 predicted proteins | sample FB_6_MG_FD_140359 | JGI IMG/M metagenome (GOLD analysis project Ga0193963, IMG submission 140359) | Microbial mat bacterial communities from the Broadkill River, Lewes, Delaware, United States - FB_6_MG | ecosystem: Environmental > Aquatic > Freshwater > River > Microbial mats | place: USA...
CAAATTCTGCCGCCCCAAATAAAAAATTAACCAAATAACTAGCTTAAAAACTATATTATTACTTTTTAAATGGCTGGATCTGCTGGAGTGTTTGGGTTATTTTCCCTTTCAATTGTTGGATAAGGGTAAAAATTTCTATTCCTTTCATTTGTAGTATTGGCTGCTGCCGGAACAACAAAATTTGGGTGAAATCTTTTGCTGTCTCCAAATCTTAATCCAGTTAAAAATAATTCTATACATCTATTTTTATAAATTTCTTCTAAAACTGCATTTTGATTTGTTTCGTCACCTGTCCAAGCTGGTAAGTTTGCATTAACACCTAATGGATCATTATTTTTTTGCCTCACTAAATTAAGTTGAATAACAGCTTCGGACAATTGGTTTTGTCTTGCAAAGGCTTCTGCTTTGTTTAAAAGTATTTCTCCATGAAGATAAATTGGTATTGCAGATGTATTAGTTTCAAAGAATCCCAGCATTTCGCTAAGCGCTTGTCCACCAGCATCATCATTTGCGAAACCAGCATCATTTCCTAAGTAGAAATTGACACGTTCATCACCGTCTTCAGGAACGTAAGTCCCAAGTAATCCAAAATTAGTTTGAGGGTCTAAGTCTGCAGAATTTACAGTACGATTCCATATTGGGTTTTGGTTGTTAGCATCATAAATCCACATTGAATTTGTTGAATCACTATTATTTAATACTGCATTTGCAGCATTGATTGATTCTGTATAATTACCGTTAAATAGGTAATATCTTGATAAAAAGGCGTTTATGGTTTTCTCTAAGTTCATGTCTGACCATAGAACAGCCGATTTAAACTCATCAGAAATTGGAGCAGAAGAGATGACATCTTTCGCTTCTTCTAATAATGAAATGCAACTCGCAAGTACTGCAGCTCTGTCACTAAATTCGGCAGCTCCGTCAGCGGCATTGTTAATAGGGGCTTGTTCAAACATTTGAATGAGAGCGCCTAAGCTCATAGCTTTAAAAAGGTTTCCATAAGCCAATACACCACTTCTTGAACCTGGTGAAAGTTCAACTGAATTTGCGCCTTTAATTAATGATTCAGCCATTCCTTTAGCTCTTAATAGGTTTACCCAAGGATTTGTAATACCACCACTTTCTCCTGGTAATTCAGCTCCTCCTTGAGCTAATTCATTAATATTTAAAAAAGTATTTGTAACTCCTAGTTCTCTAGTTGTAATTCCAGGAGCTTCAATAACTTGCCTTAATGCAGTTACTGAATAGTATTGTCTTATTCCGGTTGCTAGAGCAAATAAACCTTCTTTTGTACCCAAAACGACATCCTCAGTTGGGTTATTTGGATTTTCAAAATCAGTGTCACAAGCAATGAATATCCCACTGCTAATTAGCAAAGCACCTATAATTGTGAATATTTTTATGTTTTTCATCTTATTGTATTTTTTATTTTATTCTTAAAAAGTAGCAGTTACACCAAATTTAATTACACTTGGTATTGGAACAAGCCCCATAATACCACCTCTAGCTCCATTACTTTGTCCATCCATGTTTACCTCTGGATCATATCCTGAGAAGTTATCTATAGAGAATAAATTACGTCCAGTTAACGTAAATTTAAGATTGTCAACTCCTTTTAAAGGGGTTTTTAATAAATAGGAGGCTGAAATTTCTCTTAGTTTTATATAAGAACCATCTTCAATATATGACTCAGCAATCCCAAAATTAGCAGCACCAGTTCCTCGTACACTTTCTCCGCTTAATTCACTTCCTGTTTGGGCTCCACCTCCAAATCGATAAAACATACGTGTGTCCCAACTTAATACATCAACACCCTGTACTGCGTCAAATTGCAGTCTGAAAGAGAAGTTTTTGTATTTCAATTCGTTGATTAATGAGGCTATAAAATCAGGGTTTGGGTCTCCAATAACTTTACTTAAAAGAGCTCCAGCTGGTTGACCGGATGCGTCTCTTTCTGGAACAGGATTTCCGTTAGCATCGTAAGAGCCTTTTTCTCTTTGAGGAAGTCCTCCTGGAGTTAACAATAAACTTCCGTCATCATTTCTAGCATAAAACCCTTGATAAAAAACTCCTAATGGTTGTCCGTTTTTAGCTACTGAAAAACCAAAGTTTCCAATGCCGAACTGTTCACCTTCAATTTTATTTACTTCATTTTTATTTGTAGAGAAAGTACCAGTAACAGACCAGCTAAAATCGTTTGTTTGAATTGGATTAGCCGTGATTAAGGCTTCGAAACCGCTGTTAGTCATTGTTCCGATATTTTCAACTCTTGATCCAAACCCTGTAGAAGGTGACAATGTTCTAGCTAATAAAAGATCTTTAATATCTTGTTTGTAATAAGTAAGTTCTATACCTACTTTATTATCAAATAGTCCCATATCAATACCAAACTCTACTTCTGTTTGTCTTTCAGGTTTTAAATCAGCATTACCCAATCTGGTAGGAGCGACTAAACCGGAAGTTCCATCGATTCCTATTGCTGAGTAATTTGACAATCTGTCAAAAGGTCCTATAGCTGTTAAATTTCCAGCTTGACCCCAAGCGGCTCTAACTTTAAAGCTATTAATTGAACTTCCAAAGTTGTTTTTCCAAAAATTTTCTTCAGAAACCAAATATGACATACTTGTTTTTGGATAGAATTGATTTCTTTCGTCTTTACCAAATACTGAAGAACCATCCAGTCTAATTGCTCCAGTAACAAAAAGTTTATCGTATATACCAAATGTTTGTTGTAAAAAACCCCCCCAGAATGATCTTTCACTTCTACTTTCATTGGTTGAAATTGAAGCAGCTCCATTTGTAGTTTTTACTCCTAAAGCTAATCCACTAGCAGAAATAGAACTTAATAATGTTTTATCTGTTTGCCAAGAAAATCCACCTGTAGTTGTTGATTTTATATTATCATTAATGTTCTTATCAAAAGAAGCATTTAAATCACTATTTAATTGTTTTGTATTAATAGTAGTATTTGTTGCACTTCCCAAGGCAATTGTAGTTGTTCCAATTGGTATATATGAGTTTCCCAAAGATTCAGAATTGTCATAACCAAGAATATAAGTTACTTTTAGGCCATCTAAAGGGTTTAAAGTAAGTTGTAAATCGCTAATAGTTCTTTTATTTTCTTGATTAAAATCAAACGTTTCAAGATACTCTAGAATATTTGGGTAGAAAGTCATTGTTGGGTAATTTCCATCAGCATCAGCACTAGGGTCAATTGTGTTGTTTGTAAATAGAATAGTTGGTAATATACCAGCAACATAACCACCATTAGGTTGATCATTACTTTTGCTTGAAGAAAAATAAGTTCCAAATGAAGCGGAAGCCCAATCGTTTATTGTTTGATTAATTCTAACTCTTCCACTTTGTCTTTCATAGTCTGTACTTTTTAAAATACCATTATTTTGTAAGTATGAAAATGAAGCAAAATAGTTTGTGTTTTCTTTTCCTCCAGACATAGAAACGTAATTATCTGTCCCCGTTGAATTATCAAAAACCATATCTTGATAATCATATCTAGTGGCTGGAATCTTATCAAGATTTGTAATGTCACTTGAAGCCCATTCAAAAGGTTCGTCGTTAAATTCTCTTTTCTTTCTTAAAGAGTTGAAATTAATGCTGCTTGAAACTGTAATTACAGGTTCTCCAGATTGCCCTTTTTTTGTAAATATTTGTACAACACCATTACTTGCTCTCGATCCATAAATTGCTGCTGCTGCTGCACCTTTAATTACTTCAATTCTATCAATGTCTTGAGGACTAATATCTGACAATCTATTTTGAACTACACTAGTTGTTCCTAAAATATCAGTAGAGTTGTTATTTACAATAACACCATCAATAATATACAAAGGGTCAGAACTCCCATTAACGGTACTAGCACTTCTTAATCTAACACTAATACCACCTGCTGGATCCCCAGAATTTTGTGTAACTTGGATACCTGCCAGTTTTCCAGAGAGACCTCCTGTAATATCTACAGATGCAGATTCAGTAATTGCTAAACCTTTAATGCTAGAAATCGTATTACCTAACTGCTTTTTGGATGTTAATGCCCCAGCTCCAGTAATAACTACTTCATCTAATCCAAGAATATCAGAATTCATTGTAACGTTATTTACTATTTGACTTTCATTGGTTAAAGTGATTTTTAACTCTTTACTAACTAGGCCTAGGGATCTAAATACTAGCGTATAGTTACCTGGATTTAGGTTGACTTTTAAAATATAATTTCCGGAAAAGTCTGTGATTTCACCAGTGTTGGTGTTCTTAATCTGTACACTAACACCAGGGACTGGACCAACATTGTCTGTTACAGTACCTTTTAAAGTGTATGAATTTATTTGTGCTTGAAGGGAAGCTCCTAGCATCATAAGCACAAATACACTGCTTAGAAATCGAAATCTCTTAAAGAAAGAGTGGTTGTTGTTTGTTTTGTTCATAAAGTTTGGTTTTAAATAATAAAAGATTACCCAAAAGTAATATTTATTTTTAGAAAACGTTAACAAAACATTAAGAAAATGCAAATTAAGAATTTAAAAACGCATAAAAATGCATTTAAATATTTTTATGTAGGTGTTTTAAAGAACTTGAACACCTTTTTCTTTGAATGGATTAAAGATTTCATTTTTTGGATTTAAGTCAGTAATTAGTGTATTTATCCTGGTTATTGGAGTGACAGGGTATCTTTTAACCTCATTTATTTTGTTGCTTGTGCACAATACAATTACTTTTTCACTGGCCTCAATCATACACTTTTTAATGTGAGAAACTTCCCAGTTAGGCTCAGTCATGCCGTTTGTGACATTGATTCCTCCTGTTCCCATAAAACATAGATCGGCTCTTAATTGTGAGATTGACGAGACTACATCTAGCCCAACAGTAACTTGTGCTGGTTTGTTTAATTTCCCTCCAATAAATATAATTTCTATAGAAGGGTGTTCTGTAAGTTGTAGTGCTATTGGAAGGCTGTAGGTGTAAATTGTTGCATTTATGTCGGATGGTATTATTTTGGCTAGTTGCAAATTTGTAGTACTACCGCTCATGATTATTACTTGTCCGTGTTTTATAAGACTTACGGCTTTTTTGGCGATGCTGTTTTTTTCTTTTAGATTAGAGAACTTTCTTTCTTCATAAGATGGTGCTTTAGTATCTAATGGTAGTGCTCCTCCATGAACTTTCTTTATTAAGCCTTTTGCAGATAACTCATTTAAATCTCTTCTTATAGTATCTTCAGAAACCTGTAACTCAATACTTAGATCTGCGGATAAAACTTTTCTGTTTAGTTTTATCTTATCTAATATAAGGTGTTGTCTTTCTTCTTTTAACATATCATTTGTTTATTAAGCAAAAGTAATATAAATATGTAACTTTTTTACTTATGTGAAATATCTGTTTTTCAATTGATGAAAATGAAGGTTTTTAAATGTTTGACTGCATATGTTTTTAGTTTATGTTAGGTATTTAAGTTAAATTGCGTTTTTAAAGCGTTTTTATGCGTTTTTATTCAAAAATTTAAATATATTTGTTATTGAATTGATTTTAAATTAACATATTATGAAAAAAAACTATTATCATTTTTTAACTCTTCTAATGGTATTTTTTGTTCAAATTTTGTTTGCACAATCTATAACAGTAACTGGGGTAGTTAAATCCAACGCTGACAATCTTCCTTTGCCAGGTGCTAGCGTGCAAATTAAAGGTACTAATACAGGAAGTAGTACTGATTTTGACGGAAAGTATGAAATTAAAGCTTCTAAAGGAGCAATTTTAATATTTTCGTACGTAGGTTTAACTACGAAGGAAGTTGAGGTAACGTCTAACATTATCAATGTTTCCTTAAATGCAGGGGAAGTTCTTGATGAGGTCGTAATTACTGCATTAGGAATTAAGAAAGAGCGTAAATCTCTTGGATATGCAGTACAGGCTGTTAAAGCCGATGCGCTTTTAGAAGGTAATCAAACAAGCATGGTAAATGGCTTGCAAGGAAAAGTATCTGGTGTTACTGTGGTAAACTCTGGAGGAGCACCTGGATCATCGGCCATCATCATGATTAGAGGAGGTTCTTCTATTACAGGAAATAATCAACCATTGTTTATTGTGGATGGTCTTCCAATAGATAATTCAACTAGTTCAAGTTTGGAGGTAGCTAGTGCTAATAGAGCTTCAGATATTAACCCGGAAGATATTGAAAGTATTTCAGTTCTAAAAGGTCCTGCAGCCGCTGCACTTTACGGTATTCAGGCAGCGGAGGGAGCTGTAATTATCACAACAAAAAAAGGGAAAGATGGAGCTAGTGTAATTTCGTATTCTGGTTCACTTTCTGTTGATAATATTATTGGTACACCAAATGTGCAAACGCAATATGGTCAAGGGGAGCAAATTGTTAGTGAAACAGGTACAACTATTAATACAGATTCTCCACTTTCATGGGGAAATAGTACTGCTGGATCACCGGTATTTAATAATATTGAAGATTTTTACGATACTGCAGTTACTTCAAATCATACTTTAAGTTACTCAGGAGGTAATGCTAAAAGTAATGTTTATTTCTCTATTGGAGATGTTTCTCAAGATGGAGCCATTGAAAGTACAAGCTATGATAAAACTTCATTTAGAATTAACACATCGTCAAATATTAATGATAATTTAACTTTAGGTGTTTCTGCAAATTATATTACTACAAAAACCAATAGTACAAAGCAAGGTAATGCTTCTGGAAGTAGTTTTTTAAGTTTATTAGGGTATCCTGCTAATGTAGATGTTTCAGATTATTTAAATGCAGATAATTCTCAAAAAAGTTTCTTTTTAGATCAACAATTTGATAATCCATATTGGAGTATTAAAAATAGTCCTAATACAGATGAGGTGAATCGTTTAATTGGAGCCGTAAGTTTAAATTATAATTTTTTAGAAAATTTTAATATATCGTACAAGCTTGGTATTGATAACTTTACACAATTCAATAAAAAAATTACAGGAGATGGTTCTTTAATAGATAATAGAGAAGATGGTTATATTAGCCAGTTCGAAAAAGATAATAAACGTTTAAATTCAAATTTATTAGTAACCTTTGAAAAAAATATTACTGAAGATTTTTCTTTAAATGCTTTATTAGGTCACTCGGTTGAAGAATTAGATGTAAGAACAACTTATACATCAGGAGATGGTTTTCAGGCTCCTGGAATATATAGTATTGGAAATGTAAAAATGGAAGATCAATCTATTAATGAAATAATTACCAGAAAGCGTATGGTAGGTGTTTTTGGTGAATTAAAATTAGGTTGGCAAAATGCATTATTCTTAACTGCTACAGGAAGAAATGACTGGTCTTCTACTTTGCCAGAAGATAAAAGATCATTTTTCTATCCATCGGTTGGTGCTTCTGCTGTAATTACAGATTTATTTAAAAATGCTGGTAATGATATTACTTCTTCAAACGGATTGAGTTACTTACAATTAAGAACTACTTGGGCTAAAGTAGGTAAAGATGCACCAATAGGAGCATTAGAAAGTGTATTAACAACCAATATTACTTCTTTATCAAGTTCTGCTTATACATTTAATGGAGTAGATATTGGAAATCCTAACTTAGAGCCAGAATTTACAAATAGTTTTGAAATTGGTGTAGATATGCGTTTATTTGAAAGTAGAATAGGGGTAGACCTAACATATTATACAAGTAAATCAGACAACCAAATATTAAGAGATATAAGAGTTCCTCCAACAGCCGGTACATTTTATGCGACACTTAATGGTGGATCTATAACTAATAGTGGTTTAGAAGCTTTACTTTCAATTAAAGTGCTTCCTTATACATCAGATTTTAAATGGAATGTTGACTTAAATTTTGGAATGAATGATAGTAAAGTTAATGAACTTCCAGGTTTCTTAAATGAAGTTTATTTGTCAGACTCTTGGACATTTAACGCAACTGCTGCAGGTGCTGCAATTTTAGATGGTTCATTATTTGGTTTAAGAGGGTACAGACCTCAAAAAAATGATAATGGAGATGTAGTTATTAACTCAAATGGTTTACCAACGTTAGTACAAGAAACGTATGATGATGTAACTCGTATGCCAGATTGGACATTAGGTTTTTCAAGTACAATGAATTACAAAAATTTCCAATTGTCATTTTTGTTAGATCTAGTTCAAGGTGTTGATGTGTATAATGCAACAGAATCTGCCTTAGTTTATTATGGTTTAAGTGAGCAAACATTAAATAGAAATGAAACAATAGTATTGCCAGGTGTAGATGTTAATGGTGCTGTAAATACAGTGCCAGTAGCTATGGACCAAGCATTTTATACAGATTACTACTATAAAAATTCTGAAAACTTTATTGAAGATGGTTCATTTGCAAGGTTAAGATATGTTACTTTAAGCTATAAGTTGCCAAGTAAAATACTAGATAAAACAGCATTGTCATCTGTAGAGTTTTTTGCTACAGGTAGAAATTTATTTACTATAACAGACTATAGTGGTGTTGATCCAGAAGTAAATACTTTTGGTGCAGGAATTTCAGGAGCGGGATCTATGTCTATAGATAATTTAGGAACACCTAACATGAAAGGGTTTGATTTAGGTTTAAAAGTTAGATTCTAAAAATAAAAGAAAATTATGAAATTATATAAATATTTAATAGTGTTTTTAGCAGTCATAGCCACTTCATGTGATGATGACTATTTTGATGTAAATGGTTCTGAAACAAAACCAACAACAACTTCATTGCCTCCTCAATTTAGAATTCAAGGAGCAATAGAGAATACAACTGCACATGCTCAGTATAGAGGTAGTAGAGAGGTGCTTGGAATTACGCAATATGGTGCGCAAAATTCTGCAAATTACTTTTCTGAAACTTGGCGTTCTTCGCTAACTACTGGACGTTATTTTCTATGGCAAAATGCTTATGTATATTCATTGCCAAATACAGCCGATTTAATTGTTTTGGGTCAAAGAGATGCTTCTCCTAATTTTGTTGCAGTTGGTAAAATATTACGAGCTTATATATTAGGTATGGTAACAGACCAATATGGAGATATTGTTGTAGAAGATACTTATGATGGTGTATCATCAATGAATATTACACCTGAATTTAGTACACAAGAAGAAGTTTACGAGCTTATTATTAATTATCTAGATGAAGCTATTGTAGCGTTAGATGAACCAAGTGCTATAGATTTAAATGAAGAAGGTGGAGATGTTCTTTACGGAGGTGATCACGAAAAATGGAAAAAATTTGCGTATGCTATCAAGGCACGTTATTTAAACCATTTAGCTAAAAAATCTTCTTATGATCCTGATGCTGTAATAGAAGCTTGTCAACTAGCAATAAATTCTAATGAATTAAATGCTCAAAAAATATATGGAGGAGGCACAGTTTCAAATGATATTCAACCGTTCTCATCAGAAGGTTATGGATCTTCAAGGGTTGATTATTTCTCCGACTTTTTTGTGAGTTTATTAAAGAATCCATTAAATATAGAAAATGCTGAATGGGATCCTAGGTTAACTATTATTGTTCCTGAAGCTGTAAATGGTGGATACGAAGGTGTTGTTATAGGTAGAGGTTTGAAAACCGATGACTTAACTACTCCAAGTATTGATGAATCTGAAACAGGAGATGAATATTCTTTAGGAAATGGTGGTTTTTATACAAGCACTGATTCTGCTACAGACATGATTACTTTTAGCGAAGTTAAATTTATTGAAGCTGAAGCTAGACTTAGAAAAGGAGATAAAACAGGTGCTTATGCTGCTTTAAAAATGGGTGTTCAAGCTGATTTTGAAAAATTAGGAGTGGATGCAGTATCTAAAAGTACTTATATGGATTTATTAGATGATGAAGTAGGGGAGAGCAATATTGAATTGTCTCACATTATGGTTCAAAAATATATAGCTAATGTTCTAAACCCTGAAACTTGGGTTGATATGAGAAGAATGGATTATAGTTCAGATATTTATCATGGATTACAACGTCCTGAAAACGTAAATCTTGATATTTTTCCAAATGAAAACGATTGGATTCAGGCAATGATGTACGAGTATAACGAGGAAGATAGAAACTATGAAAATATGCCTAATAATGATCCTTATGTTAGATTAACTACACCAATGTGGTGGAATACTACTGAGTAAAGTTGAGTTAAGTTTTAATAATTATTTGAAAAAATCCGTCTATAAAGAAATTTTTAGACGGATTTTTTAGATTTTAAAGAGAGTATATAGAAGGTAATTATTTTTGAGGTGTTGGTTTAAAATTCAAATTTTTAGTAGCTTCTTTAACTGCTGTTAAAAACTCTTTACCAGGATCTGTTTTCTTTGTTCTATAATTTGGATCTTTTTCTAACCAAAGTTCATGGTCTTCAAAATTGGTATATTCATAATGACCAATTACATAATCTATAGCATATTTTGAGGCTAAATATTTTACTAATTTTATATTAGATTTTAATTGAGCTTTAGTTAGTGGGCTATCTTTTGTTCCTCCAACATTTTCAACTCCTATAGCACAATGATTTAGCCCAATTACATGTCTTGCCATTGTAGTTTCAGGCATTAATCTATAAATAGTGCCGTCTTGGTCAACTACAAATTGAGAAGAAACATTTAGAGCGCCAGAACTTTTAATGTCGGGTCTACTATTAGTAATTTTACTTTTTTCAAAAGCTTTAAAAGTGTTTTCTAAACTAGGAATGGCAGTCCAGTGTAATACAATTATTTTTGGAGTAATTTTAGTTGTTCCATTATTGATATCATATCTTTCTGATAGGTATTTGAGTGTTAAAGCTTCTCTTTCTTTATCAAAGGTAATAGGTTTGTCTACTATTTTTGTTTTAACAGAACAGGAAATAAGTAGGATGGAAGTGAAAATCAGGAAATAATGTTTCATTATAATAGTTTTAATTAATTAAATTAGATAGTTTTTTTAAATCGTTTTTAGTGTGGTTTGCAGTAATTACAATTCTATTCATATAGCTTTCATAAGTAGGATATTTAAATCTAGCGATAATTATATTGTTTTGTAATAACTTTTCATGTAATACGTTACTTGTTGAATAAATTACAGGATATTTTTTATTGAATTGAAAGTTGTTGTTGGGTTTTAAAGCGTTCTCTAAAAAGTCTAAGTTATTAAAAAGCTTTTTTCGCTGATTTTTATAAAGATTATTACTTTTAAGAAAAGCCTCTAAATAAGCTGGATTTGCTCCAGATGACGATATAAAAATAGGCTCAGCACTAATTTCTTTAATTAAATTCTTGTCAGAAGCAATAATACCGCCCGAGATACCAAAAGCTTTTCCTAAGGATGATATTAAAATTTTCCGATTTAATTTGTTGGAGTTTATTGAAGAAAAAACTCCCTTTCCATGTTTGCCAATAATACCCAGGCTATGTGATTCATCAATAACTAAAGTTATTTTTTTTTGTGGTGAAATAGCATCTAAAAAATCAAATGATGTGGGTTGTGTTTCTAAAGCTAATATAGCATCAGCTGTAATTATAATTTCTTCTGAAATATCATTTTGTAAAAGCGGGTTTATTTTGTTATTTAAAAATAAAGACAAACTATTAGGATGCAAAACCGCAGGATGGGTTTTTGGATAATGAAAGAATTTCTGAGTGGTTTTAGATAAATAATCAATAACCATTTTACCAGCTAAAGTTCCAGAAGAAGTTGTGAGGCTGTCTTCACTTCCTAAGAAATTGGAGAAGTAATTTTCTGCTTCTTCATAAATGGCTAATTTTATATTGGCGTTTCTTGAGCTTCCGTAAAATGTTCCCCATTTTTTTAAACCTTCAAAAATATTTTTTTGAAATTCTGTATTAGAGGCCATTCCTAAATATGAAGTTCCTCCAAAATATAAATAAGGTTCGTTGTTTACAGAAATTTTTCTGTTTGGAAATTCATTAACAATCATTGTTGTTTAGTTAAAGTAATTCCAGTTCCATTTAAAGCACTGTATTTAATAATTCCATCTTTAATAGTAACTCCTGTAGCAATGTCTTCAGCTAATAACATTGCGCCATCCATATCTACATAATCTAATAATGGCAATAAATGAGCTATTGCAGAAATTCCTACAGATGATTCTGTCATACAGCCAACCATAGTTTTCATGTTTAATTCTTTAGCTTGAATAAGCATTCTTTTTGCTGAAGTTAAACCGCCACATTTTACCAATTTAACATTTACACCATGAAAATGATTGTGGCATTTTAAAACATCTTCTTCAATTTGACAGCTTTCATCTGCAATTATGGGTAATACAGATTTTGAGAAAACCTCTTTATGATCGTCCCATTCATCAGCTTTTAATGGTTGCTCAAGAAATTCAACTCCTAGTTTTTGGAGCTTAACAGAATTTTTTATGGTTTCTTCAACAGTCCAGCCACAGTTAGCATCAACTCTAAAAACTGCATTGGTATGTTTTCGTAACTCTTCAATTATTTTTATATCTTCTTTTGTGCCAAGTTTTATTTTATAAATTGGCCAAGGAACTTCTTTCATTTTAGCTACCATTTTCTCTATAGAATCAATTCCAATGGTATAATCAGTTAACGGGTTTTTGCTGATGTCATAGTTCCATAACTCATATAGCTTTTTTCCTTGTTTTTTAGCAAACAGATCATTAAAAGCTAAATCTAAACCACATAAAGCGAACATATCGTGTTTTAAGTGTGGATACATTTTGTTCCAAAAAGCTTCTGGAGTTAAATGAGAATTCTCCTTAATTAAAGATTTTAATGACGTTAAATCATCTATCATTTTTGGAATGGTAATGTTGTAATAAGGATTAGAAGTTGCTTCTCCATACCCAGAATAATCACCGTCTTTTAATTCAATGATGAGTGTTGGTTGTATGTCATAAGATTCTCTTGAAATAGTGAACGTATGGCGTAGTTTTAAATTATACGGTTTTAAAATTAGTTGCATATTGTTGGTTTTTAATTGTTGGTTTTTTATTTTCTGAATAAAACAGTAGATTTATCTTTGTTAACTTTTAGGTCAATAGTTCTTCCTAAGATAAGTGCTAGATTTATGTCTTCATGACCCGCTGGAAAATTAAAAAGTACTGGAAAATTGTAGTCTTCAACAACATCTAAAATAAGTTGCTCTATAGATGTTCCCCAGTGTGTACTGTTTTTTTTAACATTGCTAATGTCTCCAACAATAATACCTTTACAATTTTCAAAATAGCCAGCGCGTTTTAGGCTTTGTAACATGCGGTCTATATGGTAAGCATACTCTCCAATTTCTTCAATAAATAAAATTTTACCATCGGTGTTAATAGTGGTTTTTGATCCGAGCATGGTATGTAAAAGTGTTAAATTTCCACCAACAATTTGTCCAGTGGTTTCACCTAATTTATTATAATCTGAACTTTTTATTGTATAAGCTAACTCATTGCCAAAAACAGCCTTTTTTAGTGATGAAGTATTTTCTTCTAAAAATTCACAATTTTCATTCAAACTAATTCCCATGATTGCATGAATTGATTCAAATCCTAAATTATGAATTTGATTATGAAAAGCTGTTATGTCAGAATACCCAATAATCCATTTAGGGTGTTTAATAAAAGTACTGTAATCTAGTTTGTCCAAAATTCTTACAGAACCATAGCCGCCTCGAGCACACCAAATTGCTTTTATGTTTGGGTTGTCTAAAGCTTTTTGAAAGTCTGAAGCGCGTTCATTATCTGTTCCAGCAAATTGATTGTTTTGTGTAAAAATATGTTCGCCTAAAACAGCATTTAAGCCCCAGCTGTTAAGTAATTTTTTTGCTTGTTGAATTTCAGCTTTTTTATTAAATAAATTACCTGCGGGAGAAACAATAACTACCGTATCTCCTTTTTTAAGATAAGGTGGTTTTTTTATTATTTGGGTTGTTTCATTTTTTGTAAAATTGGAATGTGTTTGTTGTTTAGATTTACAACTTACATTCATCATAAAAATTAATAGGATACAGTAAAAAAATAGTTTCATAAATTTTAGAATAGTGTTCATGTAAATATAGGATTTTTCTTGCTGAAAGTCTAATTGAAAAACACAAAATACTCTTATCAACAAAGGTTTTTTTAAGATTTAAATAATTTATTATTAGTTAAATTGTTGTACCGTAAAATTGTTTTAAATTTGATTATAAATTGAATTCTAATAAAGATTCAACGCATAAATAAATTCCAAATAAAATAACATGAAACAAGTTTTTACCAGTATAATGATGCTTATTTTTATAAGCATTTCAAGTCAAAATAATGACTTCACTTCAAATTTGTATGAAACTTATGATAATTACAAAGAATCGAGCTTAATAAATAGAAGGATAAAATATAAAAATATAAAGCCTTTAATTGATAAGTTGAAGGAAGATTCAAAATATACCATAAAAAAAGTGGGTGAATCTATAGAAGGTAGAGAGTTAAATTTAGTGAGTGTTGGTGAAGGAGACATAAATGTTTTTTTGTGGTCTCAAATGCATGGAGATGAACCAACAGCTACGCAAGCTATTTTTGATATTTTTAATTTTTTAAACAGCAATGACTTTTTAAAAGAAAAAGAAGCAATTTTAAGTAAGTTGACCCTCCATTTTTTACCAATGTTAAACCCAGATGGAGCAGAAAAATATACAAGGCGAAATGCATTGGGAATTGATATGAATAGAGATGCTTTAAGGTTGCAATCACCTGAAAGTAGAACGTTAAAAAATGTACGTGATAGTTTAAAAGCAAATTTCGGATTTAATTTACACGACCAAAGTATTTATTACAATGCTGAACGTACAGATAAAGTCGCAACAATTTCGTATTTAGCACCTGCCTATAATTATGAAAAAGAGATTAATGAAGTTAGAGCAAATGCTATGAAAGTTATTGTTTTTATGAATCAAATTATTCAAAAATATGCACCAGGACAAGTTGGAAGATATAATGATGATTTTGAGCCTCGTGCTTTTGGAGATAATATACAAAAATGGGGTACAAGTACTATTTTAATAGAGTCTGGAGGTTATAAAAATGATGTTGAAAAACAAGAAATTAGAAAGTTAAATTATGTTTCCATTTTAGC
>Ga0193963_1000926_pt1 | contig 15013 bp, 15 predicted proteins | sample FB_6_MG_FD_140359 | JGI IMG/M metagenome (GOLD analysis project Ga0193963, IMG submission 140359) | Microbial mat bacterial communities from the Broadkill River, Lewes, Delaware, United States - FB_6_MG | ecosystem: Environmental > Aquatic > Freshwater > River > Microbial mats | place: USA...
CAGCTGAAAAAACTTTAGCGAATTTTTATACTCATTTAACTGGAGTTCCTGTAACACCTCCAGCAGGAATAGATTTAGCTGCAATGAAAACAGCTATAGACGGCTTAGAGGAAAATAAACCAGAAGATTTATTAAAAGTTATTGAAAATATAGCTGATTTTGGTAAGGCTGCAAAAAATATGGCTGATAAGAATGCAGACTATGGTTCATTATTATCTAGCGTAGATAATGCTTTTAGTTATTATTCTGATGGAGCAGCTGCGCCAGGGCCTAATGCAAAATCATTTTCAAAAGCAGGATGGACAATGAATATTAAAAATGTTGTAAATTTATCAACTAATGAACCATTATCTTTCGATAAATTTACAACAAAGATTGAAAATCCACTTAATTTTAATAAGTATGGTGAATTATTATCTAATGGAAAGTTTGAAATTAGTTTTGGAGATCCAACGGATCCTAATTACACTATGCCTGGACATTTTGGACAAGATGCTACATTGTCTGGCAATAAAATTCAAGTTGATTTTTCAAAATTAACACAATATGCAAATGAGTCAGATGGTGTTGCAAAAGATACGCCTATAACTGAAAATGCAGATATTGGTGCATCATCGGGACGATTAAATGGATTTTCGATTGATGCTTCTGGAATTCTAAGAGGGTCTTTTACTAATGGAGTAAAAAAAGATTTAGGACAACTTATGTTGGCGAAATTTGACAATACTTCTGGGCTTGAAAAAATAGGTAATAACTTTTTTACTGAAACTTCAAATTCAGGACAAGCACAAAAAGGCAAAGCTGGAACTGGAGGATTAGGACAAATTAAGCCAGGTTCACTAGAAATGTCAAATGTAGATTTATCAATGGAATTTACGGATATGATTACTACACAACGTGGATTTCAAGCGAATTCAAGGGTGATTACAACTACTGATGAAATGCTTCAAGAACTTGTAAATCTTAAGAGATAAATAAAACTCGCCTAGATTCTTAGAGTCTAGGCGAATTTACATATTTTATTAAGAGCAATTTTGTGATAAAATTAAGTAAAATGAGCGAATGCGATTTTTTTTGTGAAATTTTTAAAAATTTCAAAGAAACCACAGTAGGGGTGATTAAATGGATTTATCGACACTTATAGGAATTGTGCTAGGACTTGGACTGGTTGGATGGGGTATAATGCAATCGGGTAGTATTGGTGATTTTATACATATGCCGTCGTTGGCAATAGTTTTAGGTGGAACAATAGCGGCAACAATGGTAAGTTTTCCATTAAGTAAATTATTAAATGCTGGGAAAGTCACAAAAAATGTATTTTTTGAAAAAAAATACGATTATGAAACTCTTATTGGTGAAATAATTGGAATGGCTAATATAGCTAGAAAAGAAGGATTGCTTGCACTTGAGGAAACATCCGAAAAAACAGAAAATGAATTTTTAAAAAAAGGTATAATGATGGTAGTCGATGGTACAGATCCTGAGTTAGTAAGAAGTGTTATGGAAACAGAATTGAATTTTTTAGAAGAAAGGCACAAAGATGGACAAAAACTATTTGAAGTTATGGGAGCTTTGTGTCCTGCATTTGGAATGGTTGGAACTCTAATTGGACTAATTAATATGCTTGGAGGATTATCAGATGTTTCATCTGTTGGTCCTAATATGTCAGTTGCCTTAATTACAACGTTTTATGGTTCTCTTTTTGCAAATTTATTTTTTACTCCATTTGCGACAAAATTGAAGGATAGAAACGCATCTGAATTATTGGCAAAGGAAATGATGTTAGAAGGTTTATTATCTACTCAAGCAGGAGAAAATCCAAGACTAATAGAAGAAAAATTATATACATTTTTGGCGCCAAGTTTAAGGAAAAAACTCGAAGATAAAAGAGAGGGTTAAAAATGAAGAAGAATAAACAAGAAGAGTGTCCACCAGGAGTTGAACCTTGGATGGCTACATATGGTGACATGGTTACTCTTTTATTATGTTTCTTTGTACTTCTTTTTTCATTTTCAACAATAGATGCAGAGAAATTTAAAGCAGTAGCAAAATCATTTCAAGGTTCTTTGGGTGTTTTAAGTGGTGGTAAAACAATATATAAAATGCCATATGTTAATGCAGGGGAAATTCCAGAGGATTTAAATGCAGATGCATTATTAGAGGAATTAGAACAGTTAAAAGAATTAAAGAAAATGCTAGATGAATATTCTGAAATCGAAGGATTAGATGAGAATTTAATTGTTGATATTTCTGAAAGAGGCGTTGTTATAAGAGTATTGGATAAAATATCATTTGACAGAGGAAATGCTGAAATAAAAGAAGAAGCTGTTAAAGTTTTAGATTTCGTGTCGGATACATTAAAACAAGATGCATTTAGGGATAGACACATTAAAATTGAGGGACATACAGATGCAGATCCTATGCATAATGGAAGGTACGATTCTAATTGGGAGTTATCAGCTGCAAGAGCTATGAATGTGGTTAAATATTTTCAAGAAGTAGCTAATATTTCAGGAGATAGATTATCAGGTGCAGGATATGGAGAGTTTAGACCAATTGCACCAAATGATACCGATGAAAATAAAGCTAAAAATAGAAGAGTAGATATTATTATTTTAAAAAAGGAATATCAATTATTAGAACCAACGGAGGAGGAATAATCATATGAATTCAAAGAAAATAATTATTATTGCAGTTGCAGCACTATTAGTAATAGTAATTGCGGTTGTAGCAGTTGTATTTATTTTTGGCAACAAAAGTAGTGCACCAGTGCCACCTCAAGAGGAAAAAGTTGTAGATTCTGGAGAAAGATTTTATTTTAGTACAGGAGAGTTGTATTGTAATATTAAAGAAAGCAAAACTTCTATAGTTAGTATTTCGGTTGTAGTGGTTACAGATACTCAAGAAATGTCTGATGAACTTACAAAAGCACCAGCTGTAATTAATGATTTAGTTAATAGTACAGTAAGAAGCCATACTTTAGAAGAATTACAATCAGATGATGGATATGATACGTTAAAGCAAGAAATATTTGATGGTATTGTTGAAACTTATGAAACAAAACATGTTGTAGAGATATTTTTTGAAAAATTTGTAATTCAAAATTAAGGGGGGAGTAATTTGTCTGAAGTCCTTTCCCAAAATGAAATAGATGCTTTACTGAATGCGCTTAGCACAGGTGAAGTTGATGCTAAAGAAATAAAGGATGCAAATAGTACTAAAAAAGTTAGAAATTATGATTTTAGAAATCCTCAAAAAATGGCTAAAGACCAATTGAGGACATTAGAAATAATTTATGATAATTTTAGTAGATTATTGCAAACTTTTTTGTCTGGATATTTAAGAGCACCAGTTACTATACAGGTTCTATCTGTAGATCAATATGCTTATAGTGAATTTACTAATGCAATATCGAACCCAGCATTTTTATCTATAATTAAATTTTTTCCATTACCTGGAGAAATTATAATTGACGTTTCACCTCAAATTGCAATGGTTATGATTGAAAGACTATTAGGTGGAATGGGTGAAGGGGTATCGGATTTAAGGTCTTTTACTGAAATAGAGTTAATTCTTTTAAGAAAAATTGTTAATAAAATGATTGCGTTAATGTCTGAAGCATGGGAAAATATTATTGAGTTAAGACCAAGTTTGGAAAAAATTGAAACTAATCCCCAATTTGCTCAAATTATTTCACCTAGTGAGACTATAGCGTTAATTACATTGAATATTTCAATAGGTGAAATAGAAGGGATGCTTAATATTTGTTTGCCTCATTTAGTATTAGAACCAATACTTGACCAATTGAGCACGAGATTGTGGTTTACTACATCTAAGAGTGATATACAACAAGATAGTCAAGAACATATGGAAAAGAGGTTGAAACATGCATCTGTATTAATGAAAGCTGAAATTGGGACTTCAAAATTAGCGGTAAGAGAAATATTAAGCTTAAGACCAGGTGATGTAGTGACTTTTGAAGACATGAATGATAAAGAGGCAGTTGTAAGAATTGGAACAAAAATGAAGTTTATGTGTGAACCTGGAGTGATTAATAATCACTTAGCAGTTAAGATAAATGAAATAATTCAGAATGGTGGTGAAGTAGAGGATGAGTGATATGTTATCGCAAGAAGAAATTGATGCATTGTTAAAGGGTGCAGATAGTTCAGATGATACAGAAGAAGAAAATTTAGCAAGTCCAGAGGAAGTAACCGAAGAAACCACCGAGTTTTTAAGTGATATTGAAAAAGATGCACTAGGTGAAATTGGTAATATTAGTATGGGAACAGCTGCTACTACTCTGTTTACATTGTTAAATAAAAAAGTTAATATTACAACTCCTAGGGTATCTATAACAAACTTAAAGGAATTATCTGATGAATTTCAGAAACCTTTTGTTGCTGTAGATGTAAAATATAAGATTGGATTATTAGGATCTAATATTTTAATTTTAAAAAATGAAGATGTTAAGATAATAACTGATTTAATGATGGGTGGAGATGGTACAAATATAGAGAGAGAACTTAGTGAAATGGATATGAGTGCAATAAGTGAGGCTATGAATCAAATGATTGGTTCATCGAGCACATCATTATCAGAAATATTCTCTAAGGTAATAGATATAGAGCCACCTGTTGCTACACAAACTAGATTAGATGAAGAAACAGGCGAATTTGATATATTTAAAAATACTGATGCTATTGTAAAAATATCATTTGATATGGAAATTGGCGATTTAATTGATAGTGAAATAATGCAGCTAATACCGATTGAATTTGCTAAAGATATGGTAAATATATTAATGAATCCTCAAGAAGAGGAAAAAATAACAGAAATTCCTGAACCGGAAGCTTTTAATGAACCAGTACAAACTAATAATGTACAAAATGAAGCTCCAATTCAAACGGAAGTACCTGTACAAACTGTTTCTCAAAATTATGCACCACCAAGAGAAGAAAATCATTATGAACAAAGAGGTAGTGTAGCTCAAAATCCTGTTAATGTTCAACGAGCTCAATTTCAAAACTTTGAAAATCCTAGCCAAATCGTTTATAATGAGAGTATTGATATGTTGGAAGATGTTCCAATTGAAATTACTGTTGAATTAGGACGTACTGTTCGAAAAATCAGTGAAATATTAGAATATGGTCCAGGAACTATTATTGAACTAGACAAGTTAGTAGGTGAACCATTAGAAATATATGCAAATGGGAAACTTATTGCAAAAGGCGAAGTCGTTGTAATCGAAGATAATTTTGGAGTTCGAATTAATGACATTGTTAAAAATAAAAATGATATGAGGAGGAAATAGCCATGGGAAAAGGTATTTTAATTACAGATGATGCGGCTTTTATGAGAATGATGATAAAGGACATCTTAAGTAAAAATGGCTTTGAAGTTGTAGGAGAAGCTGAAAATGGTTTAAAAGCGGTTGAAAAATATAAAGAGTTAGATCCAGAATTGGTTGTTATGGATATAACTATGCCAGAATTAGATGGTATTCAAGCGGTTAGAGAAATTAAAAAAATTGATGCAAATGCAAAAATTATTATGTGTTCTGCTATGGGACAACAGGCTATGGTAATTGAAGCTATACAAGCTGGAGCTAAGGATTTTATTGTTAAACCATTTCAAGCTGATAGAGTTATTGAAGCAGTTAAAAAGGTTCTTGGATAATGAAATTAAGTGGTTCTTTTATATCTATAGTATTTATTGAAACAGGAGATTTGCTTTATAGATTAGTAGTTTTGATTCTTACTTTAATTTTGGCATATTTATTTACTAAATTTTATGCGGGTCAAAAAAAGGGTCAATATAATAATATTAAATCTTATAAAAAGACTAGAATAAGTCGTGACGAGTGTATTATTGAAATTATTTATAAAAATACAAAGCATATTTATTTGAAATCTGGACAGGCAATGGTTTTAGTAGAAAAAGAAGATGTAGACGATGCCTATATAGAAAAAAATTCAAAGACTCTCTATTTTAAGGGAGTCTTAAAGCGTTATATCAAAAAAGAAGATATTCGGGAGTCGGGAAAAAAAGATTATGAAGAAAAATAAAATTATTATAATATTGATATTTCTAATTTTAATTGTGTTTTCAAGTAATGGGTTTGCTACTGGAGAGATAGATAGTACTGATTTTAGTTTGTTTGGAAATAATATTACTATTCAAAATCAAGATAATCCAGGGGGATATGTTGATACAATTCAGATTATTTTGTTGTTAAGTGTACTGACACTTTTGCCTTCAATTGTTATTATGATGACCAGTTTTACAAGAACTATTATTATTTTGTCATTTATGAGAACGGCATTAGGTACTCAACAAACGCCTCCTAATCAAGTCCTAGTTGGACTTGCATTATTTTTAACTTTTTTTATTATGACTCCAGTTATAAATCAAATAAATGATGATGCAATTAAACCGTTTATTGCGGAAGAAATTACGCAAGAAGAATTTCAAACAAAAGCTTTAAAACCTATAAGAGAATTTATGTTTGAACAAACAAGAGATACCGATTTAAAGTTATTTATAGATTTAAGTCAATTAGAGAAAAGACCTGAAAACTTAGAAGAAATACCGACAACAACTTTGGTACCAGCATTTATGATAAGTGAGTTAAAAACAGCCTTTACCATAGGATTTCAATTATTTATTCCATTCTTGATAGTGGATATGGTAGTTGCTAGTACACTTATGGCTATGGGAATGATGATGTTGCCTCCAGTTATGATCGCATTACCGTTTAAATTATTATTATTTACATTAGTTGACGGGTGGCATTTATTAGTAGAAATGATTGTAAAAGGATTTCAGTAGAGGAGAAAAGGCATGGAAGATTTAGTTATTAATTTGGCTCAAGAGGCAGTTACCATGGTTTTGTTGTTAGCAGCGCCTATGCTATTATTTGGCCTAATTGTAGGCTTATTAGTTAGTATTTTTCAAGCAACTACTCAGATTCAAGAGGCAACATTAGCGTTTGTACCAAAAATATTTGCTGTATTAATGGCTTTTATGATTTTTAATCCTTGGATGCTTAATAAACTAAAAGATTTTACGATTGAATTGTTTTCTAATATGCATTTATTTATTAAATAGGAGAATTTTATGGAATTCTTAACGAATTTATTACTTAATTATAAAGTATTTTTGCTTGCTCTTTTTAGAATTTCTGCATTATTTATTATTTCGCCAATCTTTTCAAGAAATAATATTCCAACTACATTTAAAATTGGAATAAGTTTTTTCTTAAGTTTATTAGTTTCACAATATATAGATATTGGATTTACAGAAAATTTAACTATGATTTCTTGGGTTTGGTTATTTATTAAAGAACTTATAATTGGATATAGTATAGGATTTATAGTTTATTTATTTTTTTCTGCATATTATGTAGCTGGACAATTAATGGATATGCAAATAGGTTTTGGGATGGTAAATGTTTTTGATCCATTAAGTAATGCCCAAGTACCTATTCTAGGAAATTTCTTTTATTTAATGACTGTTTTGTTATTATTGATAATGAATGGGCATCATAAAATAATTGAAGTTTTGATATATTCATTTAAAAAAATACCTGTGGGGACTTGGATAATAAATGAATCTACTATTCAAGAGTTAACGAATGTTTTTGTTAATGTATTTATGATTGGAATTAAAATTAGTTTGCCGATTGTTGCTGCATTATTTATTACTAATGTAATTTTGGGTATTTTAGCAAGAACTGTTCCTCAAATGAATGTTTTTGTTGTTGGAATGCCTGCTAAAATTTTAGTTGGTTTTTTATTGTTAATTGTTATTATTCCTGTTTATTTTGGTCAAATAGATAATTTTTTTCAAAAGATGTTTGAAACATTAGGAGAGTGGCTAAGGTGACAGAATTAAATAATATGTATATATTAAATTTGCAAAATTTTTCTGGAGAAAAAACTGAGAAAGCCACTCCTAAAAAGAGAGAAGATGCTAGGAAAAAGGGTCAGGTATTAAAAAGTAAAGAATTAAATTCGGCACTTTTATTATTAGCAGCTACTATTTCAGTTAGATTTTTATGGGATTTTGAAAAAAATAAAATGATGTCATATATGACAAATATTTTTAAAGATACTGTTTTTTGGTTTGATGCTGAACATACTCAGCATGTTTATAGAATTATTGCTCAGATGTTAAGTGTAATTGCCATATGTATAGCACCAATTCTTGCTATTTTATTTTTTATTGCCTTAATAACGAATTATATGCAAGTTGGTTTTTTGTTTTCAACTGAAGCAATTGGAATGAAATTAAGTAGAATAAATCCATTAGAGGGATTTAAAAGACTTTTTTCTATGAAATCAATAATGGAATTATTTAAATCAATTTTTAAAATTGGAGTTATAGGATATGTTGCTTATAGCTATGTAAAGGATAAAGTGCCAATTTTAATTGCTTTTTATGATCAAACATTAGAACAGTCAATACAGGCAATTATAGATATAATTTATAATGTTTCACTTAGAGCTTCAGGCGTATTATTATTACTTGCATTAATGGACTATTTTTTTCAATGGTATGAATATGAAAAGAATTTAAAAATGAGTAAACAAGATATTAAAGATGAGTATAAACAATCAGAAGGAGATCCTCAGCTTAAATCAAAAATTAAAGAAAAACAGAGACAAATGTCACAAGGAAGAATGATGCAAGATGTTCCAAATGCAGATGTTGTGGTAACCAATCCAACACATTTTGCGGTTGCATTAAAATATGATTCAGAAAAGGGTGAAGCGCCTCTAGTTATAGCAAAAGGTCAGGATTTGATTGCTCAAAATATAAAAAAAATAGCTAGAGAAAATGATGTGCCTGTAGTTGAAAATAAACCTTTAGCAAGAACTCTCTTTAAATCTATTGATGTGGGAGAATCTATACCAGAGGCTTTATACGAGGCAGTGGCTGAAATATTAGCAAAAGTTTATAAAATGAAAAATAATTAAAAAATATTTTATTTAAGGAGGGATTGGCATAATGAAACGCGGTGGAGATGTAATGGTAGCAGTTGGTATTATTTTTATTATTATAATGATAATTATTCCTGTACCGAAACCATTACTTGACGTTTTATTAAGTGTTAATATCTCTTTTGCTTTATTAATATTACTTATTACAATTTATACATCAAATATATTAGATTTTTCTGCATTTCCATCAATATTACTTATTGCAACCATGTTTAGATTAGCGCTAAATGTTTCTACTACTAGATATATTCTGTTAGATGGTGATGCTGGTAGTGTTATTCGAGCTTTTGGTAATTTTGTTATTTCAGGAGATGCGGTTGTAGGATTTATTGTATTTGTTATTATTGTATTAATTAACTTTTTAGTAATTACTAAGGGATCTGAACGTGTTGCTGAGGTTGCAGCACGTTTTACATTAGATGCTATGCCAGGTAAACAAATGGCAATAGACGCTGATTTGAATGCAGGACTAGTAAGTGAAGAAGAAGCTAAAATTAGAAGGAAAAATATTCAATCAGAAGCAGATTTTTATGGAGCTATGGATGGTGCAAGTAAATTTGTTAAGGGAGATGCCATAGCTGGTATTGTTATAACATTTATAAATATTGCAGCTGGACTAGCAATGGGTGTAATTAGACAAAACATGGATATTGGGACAGCGCTTCAAGCATATACTATATTAACAGTAGGAGATGGCTTGGTTTCACAAATTCCAGCACTTACAATATCAACTGCCACTGGTATTATTGTAACAAGGGCTGCTTCAGAAACTGATCTAGGGTCGGATTTAATATTGCAGTTATTTGGTAAACATAGAAAAATATTATTTATACTAGCAGGTGTTCTTTTTGGATTAGGAAGTACTCCATTGCCAACAATACCTTTTTATATGTTAGCTGGGATACTAATTTTTATAGGAATAACGAATAAAAACAAAGTAACTGAAGAAATAGAAGAAGAGGATGAAGTTCCAGAAGAAAGTGCAGAAGAACTTAGAAATTCAGAAAATGTCATGGATTTATTAAAGGTTGAAGATATCGAGATGGAATTTGGATATGGAATAATACCTTTAGCAGATACTAGTCAAGGTGGAGATTTATTAGATAGAATTGTTATGATAAGAAGACAAATTGCTATGGAATTAGGTTTAATTGTTCCAATGGTAAGACTAAGAGATAATATTCAACTTAAGCCTAATGAATATATTATTAAAATTAAGGGAGTGGAATCATCAAGATATGAAATTTTATTTGATCATTATCTTGCAATGAATCCTGGATATGTAGAAGAAGATATTGAAGGACAGTTAACTACGGAACCTGCATTTGGATTACCAGCAAGATGGATATTAGAGCATGATAGAGAGAAAGCTGAAATGGTAGGCTATACAGTTGTTGATCCTCCATCAGTTATAGCGACTCATTTAACTGAAATAATTAAACAAAATGCACATAATTTATTAGGTAGACAAGATGTTAAAAATTTAATTGATAATGCAAGAGAAGAGCATTCAGCGGTTGTAGAAGAAGTAATTCCAAATATGCTTAACCTAGGAGATATTCAAAAAGTTTTAATAAATTTATTAAAAGAACAAATATCCATAAGAAATATGGTTATGATTTTAGAAACGCTTGCTGATTATGCAAAAATCACTAGAGATCCAGATATTTTAACAGAATATGTACGTCAAAATATGGTAAAATGGATTACAAAGAAATATGTTCTTACAGAAGGTCTTAATGTTATAACATTAAGTTCAGAACTTGAACAGTTAATAATGAATTCTATTGTACAATCTGAAACTGGTTCTTATCTTAATTTAGCGCCAGACGTTGTTCAAAGAATGCTTAATAGTTTATCAAATAATTTAGAAATAATGATGGCAACTGGTGATTTGCCAATAGTATTAACAGCACCAATTGTTAGAATATATTTTAAAAGATTAACTGAGCAATTAAATAATGATATTATTGTTTTATCTTATAATGAAATTGAAAGTACAGTTGAAATTCAGACTGTTGGGAGGGTATCAATCTAGATGAAAATAATGAGATATACTGGCAATTCTGCAAAGGAGTCCGAAAATAGAGCTAAAGAAGAGTTAGGTAGTGAGGTTGTTATATTAAATACAAGAAAGAAAAAAAGAAGTGGTTTTTTTGGTAAATTTCGCAAATCTATTTATGAAACAATTGCAGCGGTTGAGGAAGAGAAAAAAAATGTACATAAAAAGGATTTGCAAATAGAAAATAAAAAAGAGAATCTTGAATCAAAAAGATTTATCAATGCATTGCAAAAAAATAGTTATAAAAATAGTCAAATAGAAAATGAGAACGATAAACTGGAAGAGATTAATATAAGCAGAACAAATGTAAAAGATAGTTTAGAAACAATGGGGAGTTATTTTTATGAAAATTTAATTGAAAATGGAGTTGAAATAAAAATTGCTAAAAGGCTTATTCATATGACTCAAAATAAAATTGAAAATGAGTATAAAAATAATTTCAAAATGTTTCCTCAAATATTAAAAAGAAGTATTGAAAATTATCTTGGTAAAATTGAACCAATAAAAATACTAAAAAATCAAAATGTTATTTTTTTTATTGGTCCAACTGGAGTTGGTAAAACAACAACCTTAGCTAAGATAGCTGCACAATATGCAATGGCTAAAAAAGAAAAAATTGCACTTATTACTGCAGATACTTATAGAATAGCAGCAGTTGAACAGTTAAAAGTATATAGTGAAATATTAGATATACCTTTAAGAATTGTCTATGATGCAAAGGAAATAAAGGATGTTTTGTCGAATTATAACGATAAGGAATTAGTTTTAGTAGATACAGCTGGTAGAAGCCACAATAATCAGGATAAAATTGATGAGTTAGAGGATATTATATCTAGTTTAGACAATAAGGAAGTTTATCTTGTTTTAAGTGCAACTACCGACTTTTCCATTTTAAAAAATATAATTAAAAAATATAATTTTATAGATAATTATAAAATTATATTTACTAAAATGGATGAGGTAGAAAAATTTGGTGTAATACTTAATACGAGATTTTATACAAATAAACCATTATCTTATATCACAACAGGACAAAATGTTCCAGAAGATATAAATATAGTTAATATTAAAAAAATATCAAAACAGCTGATTGGAGAAAAATAATATGAGAGATCAAGCAGCGAGATTAAGAGAATTATTAAATAAAGAAAATAATGTTAATAAAAATAAAACAGCTAAGAAAAAAAGAAAAACAAAGGTTATTGCAGTTACTAGTGGAAAAGGTGGAGTGGGCAAAACTAATTTCACAATTAACTTGGCATATTCTTTGATAAATTTAGGTTTTAAAGTATTAGTTTTTGATGCAGACATTGGATTTGCAAATGTTGATGTTTTATTGGGAATTATGCCTAAATATAATATTGCAGATGTTTTGCATGGAGAAAAAAAATTATTAGATATCATTGAAAAAGGTCCTGGAGGATTAGAAATTATTTCGGGAGGTTCAGGAATTCATGATATAATGAGACTAGAAAATCATAAAATTGAATATATATTAAATCAATTTTATCAAATAGAAGATTACGCGGATTATTTATTGATAGATACAGGTGCAGGATTATCAAATACAGTATTCAATTTTGTTAATTCTGCCGATGAAGTTATAGTGGTAACTACACCGGAACCAACGTCTTTGACAGATGCATATGCAATGATGAAGGCATTGACAATGAATAATGAGGGTTTAAAGATGAAATTGGTTGTCAATAGGGTAGAAGATGAAAAGGATGCCTTAGATGTTTATTACAAATTGAAACGAGTAATTCAAAGATTCTTAAGTATTGAATTAGACTTTTTGGGGTACATATATGATAGTAAACATATAATTGAAAGTGTTAAGAATCAAATGCCACTTTTAATGGAGCAACCTAATTCAAATGTTGCAAAAAAATTTAATTCAATAGCGTTAAAACTAATAGGAAATGATACAGATAGTGAAAATCAAGGAATATCTCATTTTATTGATAATTTAAAACGTTTTTTTAAACGATAGAGAAAAGGGTGATGAAAGTGAAGAAAATATTAATAGTTGATGATTCTGCGTTTATGAGAAGAGTAATTAAGGATATTATTGAAGAAGACAATGAACTAGAAGTTATTGGTATTGCTAGGAATGGTGAAGATGCACTCAAAAAAATTGATGAATTAGATCCAGATGTTATTACGTTAGATGTAGAAATGCCTATTATGGATGGTATTGAAACTCTAGCTAAAATAGGAGAAAAGACAAAAAAAATACCGGTTATAATGCTTAGCAGTTTAACTGTTGAAGGTGCGGAAATGACAATTAAAGCACTTGAATTAGGTGCAGTTGATTTTATTTCAAAACCTGAGAGTATTTTTAATATTGAAAGTGATGATAAGAAAAAAGAAATAATAAATAAACTTAAAATGGCAGCAAATGTTAAAAATCTTAATTATAAATCATCAAGTTCTATAAAATTAAATAAAATTAGTAGTGATAAAAAGATTAAGAGAAAGCAACTAAATGGCAAATATAATACTTTGATTTCAGTTGGTACATCAACGGGAGGGCCGAGAGCACTTCAATCGTTATTAACCAAAATACCAGAAAATATTGATGCTAGTATTTTAGTTGTACAGCATATGCCTGTTGGATTCACAAAATCTTTATCAGATAGATTAGATAGCATGTGTGAAATAAAGGTTAAGGAGGCAGAAAATTTAGATGTTTTAGAAAAGGGTGTATGCTATATTGCGCCAGGAGATAGACATATTAGATTAGAGGAAAAAGCTGATAAAATAACAATTCATTTAGATGATGGACAAAGAGTATCGGGACATAAACCTTCAGTTGATGTATTAATGGATGAAACAGCACAAATTAAGACTAAAAAAATTGTTGCAGCAATTCTTACTGGAATGGGAGCAGATGGCGCAAAAGGGATTAAAAAGGTTAAAGAGATGGGTGGGTATACTATTGCTCAGAATGAAGAAACTTGTGTGGTATATGGAATGCCAAAATCAGCTGTGGCAATAGACGCAATACATAAGGTGTTACCAATTGATGATATAGCAGCAGAATTAACAAAGAAAGCGGGGGTATAATCATATGGATATGAATCAATATTTAGACATTTTTTTAGAGGAAGCAAAAGAACATTTACAGAGTATGAATCAAAGTTTATTAAATCTAGAAAAGGATTTTAGTGATAAAGAATTATTAAATGAAATTTTTAGAGTTTCACATACACTAAAAGGTATGGCTGGGACAATGGGATATTCAAAGATGTCTTCACTAACACATGAAATGGAAAATTTATTACATGCTGTACGTGGTGGGAAAATTGATGTTACCGAAGATATTATAGATGTATTATTTGAATGCTTTGATTTGTTAGAAGAATATACTGCGTATATAGCAGAAAATGGCGAAGAAGGTAATAGCCAAAGTAAAGAATTAGTTGCAAAATTAAATCATATAATTAATAATGAAGGTGAAGTTCCTACTGGAGAAGTTGTTGTTAAGGAAGAATCAAAGAAAACTAAAAAAGATTCAGGTGATTTAGTTCTATCTCCATATGTTAAAACAGTTATTGCAAAAGCAAAAGCAGAAGGAATGAATTCATATACTATAAATATTAGACTATCAGAAAATTGTGTATTAAAATCTGCGAGAGCTTTTATTATTTTTAAAACATTAGAGAATCATTCTGAAATTGTTTATGCAGTGCCAAGTGTCGAAGATATTGAGGATGAAAAATTTGATTCAGAAATCTCGTTAACTGTTGTTAGTAAAGTTAATGGAGAAAAAATTAATAAAGAAATTTCATTAATATCTGAAATTGAAGAAGTTATTGTTGAAGAAGTTATTGTTGAAGAAAGTGCTGCTGAAGATATTGAACTTGAAAAAGAAGAGGTTAAAGAAGCAGTTATTCAAAAAGAAACTAAAAAAGAAGTTAAAGAAAAAAGTAAAGATACAAAC
>Ga0193963_1000927_pt1 | contig 15012 bp, 30 predicted proteins | sample FB_6_MG_FD_140359 | JGI IMG/M metagenome (GOLD analysis project Ga0193963, IMG submission 140359) | Microbial mat bacterial communities from the Broadkill River, Lewes, Delaware, United States - FB_6_MG | ecosystem: Environmental > Aquatic > Freshwater > River > Microbial mats | place: USA...
AAAAACCTAAAATCAACGGATAATTGATATGAAAATTGTAAATTGCAACAATATGCCAGAAAGTAGAAAAGTAAAATTTCATGCTGGCGTTAGCCATAGAATGGTACTTGAGTCTGACGGAATGGGGTTTACCCATACAAAAACATGTATAGATGCTGGAACTAGGGTGTTTCAGCATTATAAAAACCACCTTGAAAGCTGCTATTGCGTGTCAGGAAAAGCAATTCTTACTGATGCGATAACAGGTGAAGATTTTGAGATAACAAAGGATGTTACGTATATTCTTGATAAAAACGATCCGCACTGGTTTGAGGCAATTGAGGATACTGTTTTGATATGCGTATTTAACCCACCCCTGAAAGGCAATGAGATTCACAAAGAGGATGGAAGTTATGAGTAATCCGCACAACGTAGCTCATTCAGAAGGCTTTATTTCTCCTGTTTATAATGTTCTTCGCGTACATATCGATAATGTGCGAGCCAACGACTACAACCCAAACTCTGTGGCGCCGCCAGAAATGGCTTTGCTTGAAACGTCAATCTGGGAGGATGGGTACACTCAGCCAGTGGTTACTGTTTATGATGATGATGCTGATCAATATGTCGTAGTTGACGGGTTTCACAGGTATCTCACATTAAAAACAAGCGAGCGAATTTACAAGCGAGAGCAAGGAATGTTGCCAATCGTCGTTCTTGATAAGACGATGGAAAACAGGATGGCATCAACAATCCGTCACAACAGAGCTAGGGGCTCTCACAGTATCGAGCTGATGAGTACTATCGTTGCAGAGCTTGTCGAGATGGGCAAAGGCGATAGATGGATATGTCAGCACATTGGGATGAGCAAGGATGAGTTGTTGCGGCTTAAGCAAATAACTGGCGTTGCTGCCTTGTTTCAAAACAGAAGCTTCTCGGATAGCTGGGATGTTGTTGATGATGGTGATTTTGATGAGTATGGGAAAGAAGAAATTTAAAAGAGTTTATCACCACTTTCTAGATTGGGAAGAGGTTAATCACAACATGTGGGGCACTGTAAGCAACAGGAAGCTTTATTTAAAGCGAGCTATTGAATTTACTGGGAATCATAAGCTTTATGGTAGGTTTATGATTAGAGTCGTTAATGAATGGAAAAATAGTTGCGAGAATGCGCTTACTGATGAATCTATAAACAAAAAAGCATGGATTGGACACGCAGCTTGCGCGCTGGCGCTAGGCTGTCCAGAGGATATAACAAGACAGGCATGGGGCTTTCTTACTGATGAACAAAGAGTATTGGCAAACCGTAAAGCAGATGAAGCAATTAAGCTATGGGAAGACAATTACCTCAAAGATAAAGGTTTATCTGGAGATGTGGGAGAGCAGATGTTATTTTGATGGAATACCTGACGGTGAAGAGGTTCCTGCTTTGCTTGTAAATTCACACAGGGTTCCATCCTATAAGAAAATAGCGCTTGCAATTCTAAATAACGATCACAAACTTAAGTCACTAGGGTTTTCAGTAGATGACTCAGATCTTTCTAATTTTCTTAAGAGTGAGCGCGCTAGCGAGATGACTGGCCAGTACAACCTCTTCTAGGTGTGATACCATAGCCCCTTCATTGGGGCTTTTTTATGAGTTATACGTATGGATGAGATAGATTACGCACAAGAGTTAGAGCAGTTACAGCGAGACGAGGCAATTGGTAAGAGTCAGGACAAAATAAAGCACGAGCGCGAACGGCTGCAAATGATGCAAGAAAAAGGTATACATAATGCTTGCAAGTATTGCTCAGAACCGTTAGACTGTTACGACTACTCATTCTGCAAGCCGGAAAAAGATTGGTCTTGCAGTGAGGAGTACTACAAAGAAAAACGAGCCTTGGAGTCAGGGCGAACAGTGAGGGTGTAGGAATGGATTTAAAAGTTCACAAGGTCGAGCTGATGGTTTTTGATTTTGCTGATTTTGGTATAGATACGATTGTGAAAGAAATTGAGTCTGATCTTTTATCTCAACCAGAGATTATGGATCACAAAACAGTAGTTGTCAAATGGGATAATGATAGTGATCTGATGATTGCATACAAAAGGCATCAGGCTTATCATGACTTGTTTCGTGACATGGAGTGATGATAATGGATGTAAGTAAGTTGGATTGCAAGTCTATTATAGAGAATGCGCCTGATGGGTGGACGCATTATGCGGGTGTCTCTTTTACATATTTTGCATCTGTAGGAGACTTGCACTTAAGCTCGTGGAATGATGTTTCTTCTACGTGGAGTAAGCCAGAATTGGCTAGTGAGCTTATATCTGCATACGGACTGGTTCCTAGCAACCTATTCACCCGCGAAGAAATCGAGCAGACTGCGGGTGTGTTGTCTGATGCGCTTGTTGACTCGCACTATCAGAAATACGTTTATCGAGTCAATCTGTCTGATCAGGATATTAAAAACGGTTTCGTAGATGTTAAACTCGATCCGTATAGAGTCGCTAGCGTTTGCGGAGTTGGCGGCGGAGCGCTTGAGCACTGTCTTAAAAAAGCAATGCGCGGAACCGACAAAGGGCATGATTTGCGATATGTTTATAACGAGATAATCAAAGCAGCGATGCGTGGTATTGAGATGATTGATGAGGATTTGAAATGAAATCCGGAGAAAAACAAACATACCCAGACTACGTAAAAACATACCTAAAGCGAGGCTGAATTAATAACGACAAGCTTTTGCTTGTCGATGATCGAGGCGTTGTGATTGGGAAACAGATTGAAAACGTTTTGCATTTTGATTCAGAAAATCAATCTGCCACGGTAACGATTGCGTTTGACGGATTTTATGAGGATTTGAAATGAGCGAGTACTTCGACAACATCGGAGACGTTTATCAACATCATAGCGGGACAATGTATCGAGTTATAGGTTTTTCTAATATCGAAGCAACTGATAACGAGCGATTCCCAGTAATGGTTACATATGAAGATGTTTCATTAGGCGATGATAATCTTGTGTTCTGGTCAAGACCTTGGGTTGACTTTATCAAGTCATCAAAATATAACTACAGTGATAGCGAATACGTAGGAGAATAATAATGAACAACTACATACAACTAGCAATGCGCGCAAACTCACCAACGGTAGGCACTTACAACGTGCCGCCTGATATTCTACATGCGGCGCTTGGTTTGGCTGAAAACATGGATGCGTATTACTCATCTGATACTGAAGATTCTTCGATAGCGTTTTTGTCTAGAATGTGCTGGTTTACAGCGTTAGCATGCAATGCTAGCGATACAGTAATGGACTATTCATGTAGAAATACGGAGCCTCTTTGCGATTCTGTTGGCTCTTATATATCGCTAATCAGGCGATGGTACGCTTACGGCAAAGTGCCGACTCACGCTGAAACGGCAAATGCTCTATACCATGTTGCTAGTGCTATTCGAGTGCAATGCGAGGCTTACGGTTACACTATAGAAAATCTAATGGAGATCAGCTTAAATGAAAATCGTTAAGTACAACGGCGAAAAACCAACGCAAGGCACGGAATACGCCGCTGGATATGATTTGCGATCATCAGAAGATGTTATAATTGAGCCGAACAGTGCCGGAAAGGTTGTGTCTTCAACAAAGATTCAATCGGATATGGATTTGTTTCACATAGCAGTTCCTAGAAGCTCATTGTGTAACAAAAACGGATTGATTTTAATGAACTCGTTAGGAATTATTGATCCAGACTACACCGGCGCTACTGTTTGGAATTTTTGGAACCTATCAAGCGAGCCTGTGACTATAAATAAGGGTGAGCGAATTGGTCAGGTTGTATTTATGAATAGAATCGCTGTTGACTTCGTAGATGAGCCGTTCACCGATACGGCGCGCGGCGACGGCGGATTTGGATCAACCGGAGTGTACTGACATGTCACTACTGCAAGACAAATGCGGCAAAACATCAGCAATGCGAGTTGGTCTTATGTCCAGTCTTGCGGTAGGTGCTATACTGTGCATTGGCGGATTGATCGGGATTTTCACAGGTGCAGCAAATGCGATCGGTGCTATTAATGCTGGTGCTATGCTTATGGGTAGTAGCGGGTTTGCGAAAGCCGTGCAGGCAAAATACGAGGCTAAACATGTGGATTAGGTTGTTGCCGTATGCTGTCGTTGCTGGGCTGCTTGTGGCTGTTGGCTTCTGGGTTTATAGCTTAGGGTATAGCTCATGTGAGGCCGATCATCTGAAAGCCGCCGAAGCAGCTAGGCAAGCTCAATCAGAGTTAGCAGACAAAGCAGACAAAGAAATAAAAGTCGAGCGCTCCAAATCAGAAGCGAGGATAAGAACAATCTATGTTGAAAAAGACGCCAGTGGTTGCGCTGATTCTGCTCTTCCTGTCGGGGTGCTCAACTCATTACGTGACAGTGATTGATAAACGATTGACAACGCCATGCGACAAGCCTAAACTTGAGGGCGAAACATGGCGAGATGTAGCAATACTTGCTGAGCGTCGCGGGTTAAGCATAGATGAGTGTAATATCAGACTAAGCAAGATTCGCGGTGAATGATAAAAGATTACGCAAGACGAGCGGCGTGAATCCTCGCTGTGAAGCGACATAGCACAGTTTATCTGTGACGGCTTGAGGTGAGTCACCACTTGCAAGCCACTTAATAAAATACATTCATGGCAAGAATCAAAAATGCCATTGGCCGAAGCTGGGATGTCGCCGTAAGAAATAATGCCAGCAATTATTCAATATAACTTAAATAAGGATTAAAAATGCTTATATCAATTATGATTATTTGCTGGATGATTGTAGGACTATTGGTGGGGGTAAAGATCACAACAGATGGTCGAAAAAGTTTTAAAAACTGGATGTTTAAAGAATTGCAAGATGATAAAGATCTTTCTAAGGATATTGATGAATGCGGATTGCAACCAAAAATAATGTTTAGTTCTGCAGTAGTATTTCTATCATTGTTTTTTTGGCCTTTGATAATGAAGGCTATGCCAGATGATCATTGATTCCATTACTATCAGCAAAAAGGAGATCGCAATGAAAGCACAAGCTTAATTCAACAAACCAAGTATATGAACATTATATAAAAGAGGTATAATAATGAGTGAACAATCTATTGAAAATGAAATTCAGGAAAAAGGTCTTAACGCGCCACGAATCACCCCTGAAAAAATTGACGCAGTTATCTTGGATGAGGACTACCATGTTTTTGAAAAAACATCACTCACAGTTTGCTGTTTAACGCTTAAAAACGGTTTCACAGTTACAGGTGAGTCAGCGTGTGCGAGTCCTGAGAACTTCAATGCTGAAATTGGGCGAAAGATTGCACGTGAAAACGCACGTAATGAGATTTGGGCGCTGGAGGGGTATTTGCTGAAAGAACGTCTTTCAAGTCAAACTGCAACATAGATTGCAAACAAGCCGACCTGATGCGGCGCTGTTTTACATCAGGATGTATTACCCCGCTAGGCGCACCATCTCCCCATTGACACCCGCCCCAAAATGCTATACTATCAGACCGGTCATCAATCAATACGGAAAAATTACATGACTATATTCGTTACTAAGCGCAACGGAGAACGCGAGGCGCTTGACTTGGATAAAATTCACAAGGTTATCAATTGGGGCGCAGAAGGGCTTAATGTTTCTGTTTCTCAGGTTGAGTTGAAAGCTAATCCGCACTTCGTCGACGGTATTAAAACTTCTGACATTCATAAGACGCTGGTTAAGTCTGCTGCCGACTTGATTACAGAGTGGGAGCCAGACTATTCACTACTATCCGCACGTTTGGCTGTGTTTGATCTGCGCAAACGAGCGTTCGGTCAATACACGCCGCCAGACCTTTATCAGCATGTTGATTACCTAGTAAGCAAAGGCATCTATGACAAGCACATCATCGAAGATTACACGGCTAGCGAGATTACTGAGTTAGGCGAACATATTGACCATGACCGCGACCTGAGCTTTCATTATGCTGCTGTTAAACAGTGGGAAGGCAAATACCTAGTTCAAGACCGAACCAACGGCACTATATACGAATCGCCGCAGCAATCTTACATGTTGATTGCTATGTGTCTGTTTGCATCTGAGCCTAAAGACAAGCGTATTGACTACGTTAAGCGCTTCTATGATGCTGTCTCGTTGCATAAGCTGTCATTGCCAACGCCTATCATGGCCGGGGTTAGAACACCTACGCGCCAATTTAGTTCATGCACTTTAATAGAGTCAGGCGACAGTATCGACTCAATTAACGCAACCGCTGCATCTATTGTTAAGTACGTGTCACAACGCGCCGGTATCGGTGTTAACGCTGGTAGTATTCGTGCTATTGGTAGCCCGATTCGTAATGGCGAGGCGTTTCATACGGGTTGCATACCGTTTTATAAGCACTTCCAAACGGCGGTTAAGTCTTGCTCGCAAGGAGGCGTGCGTGGAGGCGCTGCGACACTGTTTTATCCGTTGTGGCACTTAGAGTCAGAGTCGCTTCTGGTGCTAAAGAATAATCGCGGAACGGACGAGAACCGTGTCCGTCATTTAGATTATGGCGTACAATTGAATAAGCTCATGTATCAGCGTTTGGTTAAGGGTGGAAATATTACGCTATTCAGTCCTCACGATGTCAAAGGGCTGTACGATGCGTTTTTTGCTGATCAAGACGAGTTCGAGCGCTTGTATATTCAAGCCGAGAACGATCATAGTATTCGTAAAAAGACGATAAAAGCCGTTGATCTGTTTAGCTCGCTAATGTCGGAGCGCGCATCTACAGGTCGGATATACATTCAAAACGTTGACCACTGTAACACCCATAGTCCGTTTGCCCCAGCTGTCGCGCCGGTTAGGCAGAGTAATTTGTGCCTTGAAATTGCACTACCAACCAAGCCGTTAAACGACATTAACGACACTGAGGGCGAGATTGCGCTTTGCACTCTATCGGCGTTTAACTTGGGCGCTATTGGCATCAACGAGCTGCCGGAGCTATCTGAGCTAATCGTGCGCGCACTTGATAACTTACTAGACTATCAGGACTACCCGATCAAAGCCGCTGAGATTGCAGCTAAGCAGCGCAGAACGCTAGGCGTTGGCGTTACTAACTTCGCTTACTTCTTGGCTAAGAACAACGTAAAATACTCGGACGGTTCTGCTAACAACCTAGTCCACCGCTGGTTTGAAGCAATTCAATACAGCTTGCTAAAAGCATCTAACGATCTAGCGAAAGAGAAAGGGGCTTGCAGCCTGTTTGGCGATACACGCTACAGTGTTGGCATTGCCCCGCATGACACGTCTAAGCCGGAAGTTGACGCGCTACACAGCGAGCCGATGCATCATGACTGGGATACTCTGATGTTTGACATTGCTAAAGATGGACTTCGCAACAGCACGCTAACAGCGATAATGCCATGCGAGACATCTAGCCAGATCACGAACTCAACAAACGGCATCGAGCCGCCTAGGGGCTATGTGTCAGTTAAGTTGAGCAAGGACGGCATATTGAAGCAGGTTGTTCCTGAGTTTGCCGAGATGTTCGACAAGTACGAGCTACTGTGGGATATTCCTAGCAACAAAGGATACCTTGAGCTAGTCGCTATTATGCAGAAATTTGTTGATCAGTCGATTAGCGCTAACACTAACTACGATCCGGCACGATTTGAGAACGGTAAAGTGCCCATGAAGCTTCTGCTATCAGACCTGCTCACAGCGTACAAAAATGGCATCAAAACGCTGTACTATCACAATACGCGAGATGGTCAGGGAAATGAAGATGATGGGTGTGAATCTGGGGCTTGCAAACTCTGATCATAGGTAGTAATATAAGCCCTATCAGTTGATGGGGCTTTTTTAATTAGTGGGAGAATAGCATGGACAATACAATACTAAACAAGTTCTTAGATAGTTTTTCAGAGCATCCAGAAAAGTGGAGTGTAAAGGGTGTAGTCGCAAGTAAATTCCTTAAATTAGTTAACGATAAAGGTTTATCGGTTTGTGTTGCATTAAAAAACCAGACGTTTAATCAGAATGGATTCATTCATATCATTAACATTGATCTAGTAATTATAATCAATGGTAAGTTCAAGCATGAGTTTGAAATACCGGTTACTGATGGAAACGGAACGCACTTTCTAGCAGACTTTGTTCAAGAAAACATCAACAGACAATACAGATCAGACTTGAAAGAAATTGAGGGTTTTTTATGAGTGAGATAGTAAACAAATTCCTAGACAGCTTCCTAGGAAGCACTGACAAGTGGGAGTTGGCCGAGGTTGATCGCGTGTCATCATTTGACTATGATGTTGACTCAGATGATCGCGTTATAACATCTAATACATTTTGGTTTTCTTTGAAAAACAATAGCGATGAATTTGTAGATATGTATGTAAGCGGGTTTTTGTTTCATTTATCTGTATCTGGTGTTGATAATCATCGCTTGATAGGTGTGCATATTATAGGCAGTTCTGAGTATGGGCTGCCCGTATGGGGGCTTATTAAAGAAAACGAATACAAAGAAGAATACAAATTTTTAACAGAATACGTTAGAAATGCGGTGCTAATGAAAGAAGAGTGCCGTGAAAAGCAGGATATGGTGAAGCTAAACGAGGTCATGGCAAAGATATGACAGTATTCAACAAAAAACACTTTGACGCTACGCGAGAACCAATGTTCTTTGGTGAGCAGGTTAACGTTGCGCGGTATGATCAGCAGCGTCACCCGATCTTTGAGAAACTGATCGAGAAGCAGCTTTCTTTTTTTTGGCGACCTGAAGAGGTTGATCTGTCTAAAGATCGCATTGACTTTGCGGCGCTACCGGCGCATGAGCAGCATATATTTCTGAGTAATCTAAAATACCAGACGCTACTTGACTCAGTACAGGGCCGTTCTCCTAATCTTGCGTTGTTGCCCGTCGTATCGGTGCCTGAGCTTGAGACGTGGCTAGAAACATGGGCGTTTAGCGAGACTATCCATAGTCGGTCGTATACTCACATCGTGCGCAACGTGATGAACGATCCTAGCGCGGTGTTTGACTCGATCATGTCAGACACTGAGATAATGAAACGCGCCGACTCGGTAGCGCATTATTACGATGATCTCATTGATGATGTTCGATTGGGATTGTTCAATCGAGATACCAAGAAAAAACTTTACTTGTGCTTGATGTCTGTCAACATCCTTGAGGCAATTCGGTTCTACGTGTCATTTGCTTGCTCGTTCGCGTTTGCAGAGCGTGCAGTCATGGAAGGTAACGCTAAGATTATTAAGCTAATTGCGCGTGACGAGGCACTGCATTTGTCAGGGACGCAGCACATGATTAACATATTGCGACGAGGTGAAGACGATCCAGAGTTTCGGGATATTGCAGAGGAGTGTCGAGCTGAATGCGTTCAGATGTTTGAGGATGCATCTAGACAGGAAAAGGACTGGGCGCGGTATCTGTTTAAAGACGGATCAATGATCGGGCTGAATACTGAAATACTATCGCAATACGTAGACCACATCACAGCGCAGAGAATGGCGGCTGTGGGGCTTGGCGATGGCAAGACCTATCAGAACCCTATCCCGTGGATCAATAATTGGCTACAGTCGGACAACGTGCAAGTAGCACCACAAGAGTCAGAGATTAGCTCTTACTTGGTAGGGCAGATAGATAACAGCATGTCTGATGGCGATTTTGACGGGTTTGATATTTAATAGTTGACGCCATAAGCCAAGGATGGCATTATTTGCTGATCGGATTAGAGGAGTTAAGTCAATGAAAGCAAAAGAATACTTTATAGACATTAGTAACCAGCCGATGGCTTATCATGTCCAAGTTGCGAATGGTTATTGGGATGACGATGAAGGCCACTACATGTATGCTATTACGTGTGTAGAGGCCACATCTGATGGAAAAGTTTACGTTGTGCTGCAAGAGTCAGACATCTCAAAAGAAGTTTCAGTATGTCTTTTCGATATGATTGCAGATGATATTGATTCAGGCTACTACGATGAGTATATTGAACCGGACGGGGTGGAGTTATGAGTTGGTTGTATTTAGCTATAATTGTTGTTGTATCAACAGTGATTGTGTTTCATCGTGCAGAAGAATGTTACTTCTGTTGGAGCAGATCTGTAGTTAAAAGATCTAAATTTAACACAAGAGGGATATGTCAACGTTGCATTGAGGAGGGGAAAGAATTATGAGTGATACAACTAAAGATTTTAAAAGCTATGTGTACGACTACGTAAATACGTGCAAAGGCCTTGAGTGTGAGCCAAATATAGCTACATTGTATTCGATGCTTGATGGTAATATAAGTGGTGGCGACTGTATTGTTGATAATCCTAAAGATGTGCCACTTATCTATAAAGGTTACACTGGAGTTTACAGCCCTCTTCATGATGGCGGTTTTGGAGGTATGATTGCTGGGATAAATGCGCTTGTTATGTTTGAGGCTAGTACGATATCTGGCCTAAAAGTTCAGTTTGAATTAGCTGTTGATGACTACATAGAAACGTGTAACGAGCTTGGCTATGAGCCGGAGGTTGGTAAATCTATTGGAAAGATTGAGTCCGAATTGTGTGAGTACTGGCGCAGCGAGGGTGCTTACCATATTTACTGCACATTATGTGGGGCGTGGGCTGAGGAGGTTACGAATGAGAATGACATCCCACTCAAGAAAGATGCGATATGTCAATCCTGTCGATGCGAAGATGAAGATCGTGAAGACCAAACAGTACTGTGTGAAGTTATGAGCGATAAACACGACTCCGACAAGCTAAGCGACATCCTCGATTACATAGAGAATAGCAACCTCTCAGTAGAACTGTTCTCATCGTTTATCCGAGAATATGCAGAATCAAAAGACATAGACCAAGCGTGGAATGATGCGCTAGATGAATGGGATTTTTAGGAGGAGATATGACATACACACCAAAATTCCAATTCAGCAATGTTGTAGTTGTTGATGGAGACAACATTGGAGTCATAGTTAAAACATGGAGAAGTGGCTCTAGTTTTAATTACGACATTTATGTTAGATATTTTAATGATATAAGAAATTACAAAGAATCTGATATAAGTCATTTTGTTTACAGTAAGGAGTTGCATGAGCATGAGCGCGATTACTACTAATCTATCGACAACTGATGTTATCACATACACACCAAACCAGCTAGTAGACATCGAGATATACTCCCAGTCTCTTGGGCACACTATCAACATGAAAAAACAGGTAGTTAAGTATCATTCAAAGTGGCTCATCGTTGTAGAGAATCATGGGAAAGACTTCTGTTTTCATATGAGTGAGATTGAGTCTGTTGCGTTGTCGGTTATGGATTCATAATAAGTGTTGACACCGCCAGCAACATCATGCACAATACAGTCATAGGGTTAAGGAACGGCCAAAACCTAGATGAAGCTAAAGGTGAATAAAATGAAAAAGTTCAATAAATTATTCAACATTGAAACAACTAAAGTTCAAATTGCTGGCGAATACGGATTTAGAAAGGTTAATGATATACATGATACTCGCAAGTGGATTAAGGTTGATGGGATTGATGGTTTTTTTCAGCGTGATGACGTAATCGAATTTACCAATACTCGTGATGTTGACATGTATCCAGCGATTGAGGATCTGTATTACTGGGATAATTGCGGATCTGTTTTTGAGCGCACTATTAACGGAAAAGAGTTCATTGGCAAGCTTAACGGTCGCTCTATCAAACAGTTTTTGATCGACATATCTGACTTGGAGTTAAGCGAACAATCATAACAAAAAACAGTTGACACCGATAACAAGTTAATAGATAATAGCTACATAGGGTTGAGGAAGAAACCTAAACCAGTAACTAGATAGGTGAATGAGATGAACAAGCAAGACTTTTTAAACTTAGGCGGTAAAGAATGGATCAAGAACGACATGGAGCGCGTTTACATTAAAGCTGACGCATTTAACAGCATCAAAGGTTCAATGTTTAGCGACAGCAACAACACATTCTTCTTTGACTGCAAGATGAATGCATTAATGCGCAGCTACAAAGGCAAAAAACCACAAGTTGAAATACAGTATTGATGCTAGCGCTACCAACCCGCTCCGGCGGGTTTTGTGTTATACTGTAACAAATATTAATACGCCTGCATATGCAGGCTTTTGGGGGTTTTATGGGTGCAGGTAGACCAACTACGTACGACCCTAGTATGATTCAAAAGGCTAGGGACTACGTTAAGAATTATGCACAATATGGCGATGTGGTGCCAATGGTTGTGGGGCTTTGTCGGGTGTTAAACCGAGGGCAATCAACGCTATACCAGTGGGCGAAAGAAGACGGCAAGGAAGAATTTGCGGACACGCTTAAAGAAATTGAAGAAGCACAGCATCAAGCGCTTGTTAATAAAGGGCTTTCTGGCGAGTTCAATGCACCTATTACCAAGATCATGATGGCTAAGCATGGGTATAGCGAGAAGCAAGAGATCGAACAGACCAACACCAACTACAACGTAAGCGTAACCAAAGATGAAGCCAAGTCTATAAGTCAAGCGCTGGACGATGACTGCTAGAACGCTAGAAGAAATAAAGCGCGACAAAGTATTAAAAGTAAAGTGCCAGAAAGATTTAATGTTTTTCTGGCGCTGGTTTTTTAAGAAGCAGTATGGATATAAAGCCAACGTCGCCGAGATACATCATAAGATCTGCGAAGCTCTGCATAAAGTAGCTCGCGGCGAAACAACACGCCTAATCATAAACATCCCTCCTAGATACGGCAAGACCGACATCGCTGTTAAAGCGTTTGTCGCGTGGACTATTGCCAACAATCCTAAAGCTAAATTCATACACCTGTCATATTCTGACGAGCTGGTTAATGACAATAGCGCAGCAATCAAAGAGACGGTTGAGTCAGAAGAATACTCTAGGCTGTTTAATGTCGAACTAAAGAAAGACACACGAAGCAAAAAGAAATGGTACACGAAAGAAGGCGGCGGTGTTTACGCTGTTTCTTCTGGCGGTGCTATCACCGGCTTTGGTGCGGGCACATCTGAAGATATTGATCAGGAAGGGATCGAAGAGTTTTTCTCTGATGGCGAAAACTTCGGCGGCGCTGTAATCATAGATGACCCACTAAAGCCCGATGACGCGAACTCTGACACGGCTCGCAAGAAGATCAATGAGCGATACAACTCTACAATACGAAGCCGTTTGAATTCGAGAAAAACGCCTGTTGTTGTTATTATGCAGCGATTGCATGAAGACGACATGAGCGGGTTCTTGTTGAATGGCGGAAGCGGGGAGAAATGGGAGCATCTTTGTATCTCCGCATTGGATGAAAACGAGGAGGCTGTATGGCCGTTTAAGCACACGACAGAAGAACTTATCTCAATGCGTGACGCCAGCGCTTATATGTTCGCTGGTCAGTACATGCAGAATCCTGCGCCATTGGGCGGCGGCATATTTAAAGACAACTGGTGGAAGTACTACAGGTTAGGCTACCATCCTGAGTTATCTTATCAGATCATAACAGCAGATACTGCGCAGAAGACGAAAGAGCAAAACGACTTTTCAGTGATTCAGTGCTGGGGCGTTGACCTTGCTAGGAATAACGTGTATCTGCTTGACATGGTTCGCGGCAAGTGGGAAGCGCCCGAGCTTAAAAAGCATATGCTGTCATTCTACGCAAAACAACAGGCTAGAATGCGAGTTAGGACGGTGTTTATTGAAGACAAATCAAGCGGATCTAGTTTGATTCAAGAGCTTAAGCGAGGCTCTAACCTTCCTGTTCGCGCAGTACAGCGAAACACTGATAAAGTCAGTCGTGCCTATGATGTGGTTGACTTTATTGCGGCTGGTAGAGTTTGGATTCCAGAGGATCATGAGTGCATTAGTGACATGGTTCGTGAGGCTTCTCAATTCCCTAATGGAAAACATGATGATACGCTTGATCCAATGATGGACGCTATAGACCAGACGCTATCATTAGCAAACAGAGGCGCAACCGCCTCCGTTAGTTATGGGTAGCTCAACCCCAGAGCAGTATTCCAGACCAAAGGACTAGAGCGAAGCTTACGAAGAGCTTTAGAGTTGTTTCGCCTATTGTTCGCTTTATAGGTATTGGAAATGTTCCGAATGAGATAACAAGACCGCAAATAAGTACAACAAATAGATTCATCCAAAAACTAAACATTAAATAAGTTTCCATAACTACTCCCCATACTTGCACTGTTCTGCTAAATAAGCAACGGTTTCTTGATCTGTTTTACCGTCGCAGCGTTCTAGAAACATCCGAGCATGATAGGCAGCCGTAGACGGCGCTAGGTATTTGTTAGGCTCGCTGTAAAACGTATCTGGTATTTTAATCTTGCCTACGTTATCGTCGTGAATGTAAATACCGCAATCGTCGTCGCTGTAGATTGCGCCGTGTTTTGGCGACGGTTGGGCTATTCGGTATTGAAAGTTAATATAAAACACTGGATTGATTGCTGAAAACCATTTATCCCGAATATAGTGAAATGTCTCAACATCAGCCCCATCACACCACTCTTTAATGACCTCGCTATGCTTTTCCCATTGAGCAAAAGTGCCTTTCCACTTTCTAACCTTGCCTTTGTGCTTTACTGTTGTCATTCTACTAACCCTCGCTTGATTGCTCATCAATAACCAGCGCTATCTGCTTGTCTATCTCGCTGTTAACGCTAGATACGTTCATTACTATAACTAGGTAGACCACTAGGTAAAACATCCCTAGAAGGCCGAACAAAAGGATTAGCGCGACGCTAACTATAATATGCAGAACGTGATTAACGCTCTGCTTGCTTTGCTGTAGTGATTTGATTGTGTTCATTATTTGCGCTCTCCCTCAGCCCACTCTATCAGAGCGATGATAATTGGTTTTACGTTATTATCATCTGCCCATCCGGCTATACCAACAAACCCATCGTCGTTAAATGAAACGCATTCTCTATTGTTCCATCTATTTGTTTTCATTTCAATGAACTTGACTTTATTTTGCATTTCTAGTTTGGCAGAGCCGTCGTATATTCCAGATTGACATAAATGTATTTTTAGTATCTTT
>Ga0193963_1000930_pt1 | contig 14958 bp, 9 predicted proteins | sample FB_6_MG_FD_140359 | JGI IMG/M metagenome (GOLD analysis project Ga0193963, IMG submission 140359) | Microbial mat bacterial communities from the Broadkill River, Lewes, Delaware, United States - FB_6_MG | ecosystem: Environmental > Aquatic > Freshwater > River > Microbial mats | place: USA...
TACTTTTTACTGCCTGTTCTGGAAAAGAAAAAGAAGAAAAGTGGCACTCATTTATTTACCCAGATAAACAAAATACTAAAAGAAATCTTAAAAGTCCTATGATTTTTAAAAGTCTACAACAATGTCAAGATGAATCTGAGAAACAATTAGAAATACTTAAAATCACAGAAGCAGGAACTTACAAATGTGGACTTAACTGTGAGTTTCACGATGGTATGAAACTTGAAGTTTGTGAAAAGATGTTAGCTGCACCTTTAAAATAAAAAGCACATTTATAATTTTAAAAAATACTTTTAAATAATTTTTTATGTTTTTTATGTTATAAATGCGTTAAAAAAACTAGGATTAAAATGAAAGAGTTAAAGTACTTAAATGTACTATATATATCAAATAATTTTATGCAAGATATTGCAATAGAATATTTAAACGCAAATGCAAAAGATTTTATTTTAACACATAACTTAGAAGATGCTTTAGAGATACTAAATACAAAAAAAATAAATATTATATTTTCTGAATACAATGATAATGCATTTTTTTCTAAAATTAGAAGTACAAATAAAAAAGTTCAAATTATTATTGCTACAGATTTAATCAAGAATTCTCATTTAGTTAATGGAATAAATTTACAACTTACTAAATATTTACAAACACCTATAACAAAAGAGAATTTAATATCTACACTAAAAGATTGTATTCAATCTTATGATGCAAATAGATCAAATATACTTAAATTAGAAAACAACTATACTTATGATCATTATAATCAAGTTTTATTAAAAGATGAAGAAATAGTTTTATTATCAAAAAAAGAGAATGATTTTTTTAAATACATGACAATAAGAGTTAATAATACTGTTTCTTATGAAGAAATAGATGAAAATATATGGGAAGGTTCTATGACTCAAGATGCATTACGTTCAGTAGTAAAAGAACTAAGAAAAAAAACATATAAAGAATTAATAAAAAATATTTCAGGTATTGGATACAGATTTAATTTAAATTAAGTTATTTATAGTAAAACTTAACTTATTAAATTAAGAAAGATTACTATGAATAAACACATATCATTTAAATATATATTTAAACTTTTACTAGACAACAAAAAGCACCTAATCATAGGTCAAATAATCACTTTTATTGCTATTTTAATAAGTGTTCCTATCCCTTTAATGCTTCCTGTATTAGTTGATGAAGTATTACTTAATAAACCAGACTTTTTTGTAAATACAATTAACGATACTTTTGGTGTTGGAAATGGTTTTTATTATATTGCAATTGTAACACTTGCTGTAATAATTTTAAGATTACTATATTTTGTTTTTACAGTTGTTATTACTAAAATTTTCACTTATATTTCAAAATACGTAACATATAAATTAAGAGTAAAAGTTCTAACGCACTTAAAACTTGTAAATATGAATGAGTATGAAAGCCTAGGTTCAGGTGCAATATCTTCAAACTTAGTAACTGATATAAATACTTTAGATACTTTTATAATATCAATTGCTAGCAAATTCATAGCTTCTATATTAACCTTAATTGCAGTTGCAATTGTAATAATAGCTATTGACCCAATTTTAGGTTTAATGATTTTATTTATTCAACCTATTATTATGATTCTTTCAAAAAAAATATCAAAAAAAACTGGTGTATTAAAAAAACAAGAAAATCAAGCAATTGAAGAATTCCAAGACAATGTAGGAGAAACACTAGATTTATTTGGACAAATAAAAGCAAGTAACAAAGAAGAATACTTCTTTAATGAAGCTATCAAAAAAGCTAAAAAGATTCAAATCACATCAAATAATTTTAACTATAAAAGTGTAGCTTACGAAAGATTTTCTTTTACAATATTTTTAATGGCTTTTGAGATATTTAGATCAACTGGTTTAATTTTAGTTGAATATGATAGCTTGTCAATTGGTATGATGTTTGCAATGTTTGGATATATTTGGTTTATTATGACACCCGTTCAAGATATATTATCAATACAATACTCTTATGCAAGTGCCGATGCAGCAGTTACTAGAATCAATAAAATATTAGATTTAGATATTGAAAAAAATGGAAATGAAGAGCTTTGTGTAAAAGAAAAAGAAGTTGATATATCTATAAAAGATTTAACTTTTTCATATACAGAAGAAAAAAACATTTTACAAAATATTTCACTTAATATAAAAAGTGGGAATAAAGTTGCCTTAATAGGTGCAAGTGGAAGTGGAAAAACTACTCTAGCCCAGATTATATCTGGATTTTACTCTAAAAAAAGTGGTGATATTTTATATAACAATATTAGTATCGATAAACTAAATAGACAAAGTTTAAGAGAAAATATCTTTTTAGTTCTACAAATGCCAATACTTTTTAATAATACTTTACGATTTAATATCACAATGGGAAATGAAAACATAAGTGATGAAGAAATATTTAAAGCTCTTAAAATAGCTCAATTAGATGATGTAGTATTAAAAATGACAGAAGGTTTAGAAACAATTGTAGGACGGCATGGAATAAGATTAAGTGGTGGTCAAAGGCAAAGACTTTCAATTGCTAGAATGCTTATTGCAAACCCAAGTGTTGTTATTTTTGATGAATCTACTTCAGCACTTGATGTTCATACAGAAGCAAAGCTATTTAAAGCCCTTGAAGATGTGCTTAAGGATAAAACAGTAATTACAATTGCACATAGATTAAGTACGGTTAAAAACGCTAATATGATTTATGTTTTAGATGATGGGAAAATTGTTCAAAGAGGAAATCATAAACAATTAGAAGAAGAGGAAGGTCATTATTTAGAGTTTGTGAAAAATCAATTGATTTAGGATTTTGTAATAAGAGACTTAAAGTCTCTTATTTTCCTCTGAATTCTTTTGTACTTGTAGAATCAACTACATTTTGTGCTAAATTTGATGTATCAACTGCAATATCATTTGTTGCACTTGCAATGTTTGCATTTATTTGTGTTTGTTTATCTAAACTATTAATTGCATCACTTATTTGCTCAATTCCAGATTTTTGCTCAATCGAGGCATTTTCAACTTCTGAAATTAAAGCTAGTGTACTATTTATATTTTCATTTAAATTGTTATAACCATTTATCATTAAAGATGCAATTTCTTTACCTTGATTAGATTTAGAATTAGCATTTTCAACTAAGGCTTTTATTTCATTTGCGGCATCAGCAGATCTACTTGCAAGATTTCGTACTTCTGCAGCAACAACAGCAAAACCTTTTCCAGCTTCACCTGCAGTTGCAGCTTCAACTGCTGCGTTTAATGAAAGGATATTAGTTTGGAAAGCAATCTGATCAATTACACTAATAGCTTCGCTAATAGCGCTTACTTGAACATTTATATCATCCATTGAAGATACAGTTTTATTTGCTAATTGTTCTCCTTCATTTGCAGATACAGTTAATTCATTTGCATTTTTCGCCATTTTTGCAATATTTTGAGTACTTGAACTAATATTTCCTGTAATTTCTTCAACAGCTGCTGCTGTTTCTTCTAATCTTGCTGCTGCATCATTTGAAGCAGTATTTAATTCATCAACATTTTTTAGTAGTTGAGTTGAACCTTCTTTTAAAGTTTCACCATTGTTTTTATTTTCAATTAGCATATTTGTAATTGCTTGGCCTAAACCATTAATTCCTTCAACCATTTGTTTAGATTCACCTTCTAAACCATTAGTATCAATAACACTTAAATAGTTATAGTTTGTGTATTCATTTAATACTTTTAAAATATCATCAATAACTCTTTGTTGAGTATCTAACATTCTATTAATATTTTTAGCTAATATTCTAACTTGTGGATTAGCAGCAACAGAATTTACTCTACATCCATAATAACCTTTTTCCATCTTATCAAGTGTAATAGTAGCTTCTCCAACACAAAGCAAATCTTTTTCTAAAGACCCGTTAATAGTATCAATATTTTGATTTACCATTTTGGCTAAATCCCCAAGAGGACCTTTTGTATCTAATTCAATATATTCTATTTCATTTATCTCTTTATTTAAGTATTTCATAAACTGTTCTATACCATCAGTAATTGTATAGATAAAACTATTTATGTTTTTTATAAAAAACACTATAAAGAAAATAGTTAAAGATATAATTAAAATCATTAACGAAGAAAGTGAATACATTCTACTTTCTTCTTCACTAATTAATGTATTAATTTCTTTAATAATTTCATTTGAAATATAATCATCAATTTCTTTTAAAACATTAATCTTATTTGTAATTGTTTTAAACCAATGTCCTGAGTCAATATTAAATTGAACATCCTCTTTTCCATCACTTGAAAGTAATACCTCTCTCATTTCTTGTACATCATTAAAAACTTGACTATTCATTTTTTTTTCAGAAAAATCAATATATTTAGGACCATAAACATTAAATCCATTTAAAAATAATTCTTGTTCTTTTACTAAAGTTGAAAACCTAACAAACATTCCAGGAGCAAAACTTTTTCTTGCAAAAGTACTTGAACCAATTGCCCTTTCAATCCCAGCTCTTTCTTTTAACATTAAGAAATTATAGTAAGCATTGATATCAGTTATAATATCAGGATTATGTGCAAAAGATGATGTAATAGCTATAAAGTCAAGTAAATCTGAATTCATACTAGTATAATAAGATATTGCTTTTTTCCCTTCTATTTCTAAGCTATCAATTTTTGGTCTAATATTATTAATTACAGATAAATCTTTTAAAGCTTTATCCATAAGCTTTTTACCCTCAACAGAGTGTTCATCAATAGAGAAAGCATTTAAAAAACTATTTAGTTCTTTAATTCTATTATCTGTAAGCACTCTTTGTTTGGATAAAGTATCTTTAAACTTAAGACCTTTACTACCTAAATAACCTGCACTTGCACCTCTTTCTTTTTGTGTTTCATGAAGTAAAAGTGAAATCTTTGAATTTAATAAAACAATTTGCTTAACAGTATCTAATTGTGTTTTCTTACTATAAGAGATATAAAAAATATCTAATGATAAAACTATAATAAATATCAAAGGAATTATCGTAAGTAATTTTATCTTATTAGCAATAGATAATCTTTTTAAAAATGTAAACATGGTAATTTCCTATTTCATTGTTTTGTATATTGCAGTGTATTTCTCAATTTCAGCAACTGAAGCCATTCTTCTACATGAAATATAGCCTTTTGAACCATCACAAGATTTAAAAGGGAATACTGTTGCAAAAACCCAATAGTATTTTCCAGATTTTGTAGTATTTTTTACAAAACCTTTCCATGGTTTACCACTTTGTACAGTTTCCCACAAATCTTTAAATGCAGCTTTAGGCATATCATTATGCCTAACTATATTATGTGGTTTTCCAATTAACTCTTCAAGTTTATACTCTGCAAACTGACAAAATTCTTCATTTGCATAACGAATAATTCCTTTTTCATCGGTTTCTGATAATAAAAAAGAATCTACTGATAATTTAAGTTCATCTGAATTCATAAAAACTTCCCTTTTCTTATTTTTTAAATTTGTATAATAATTTTATTATACAAATAAAATTCATACTAATTTATATTAATAGTAATATTGACAACTAACGTTAAAAAGCTTATTTTAACTATATTTAAATTATAAATAACAATAAAAATATATTCTTATTAGATTATAGTAATCAAATAATAATAAAAAACATCATAATAATGGAATTTTTAGAAGTAAATTTATGAATTTTGTAAGAAATATTATTTTTAGTAGTTAAAAATTATTAAATTGGGAAGAAAAAGGTAAATCAATAAGCCGAGTTTTGTTTAAATGACGATAATTTATCTAGTTGCTAAATTACTTTAACAATCAAGCAAAGACCAAAAATGTGAAGTTTTTACCAGGTCTTCTTGCTGCAGGTTGGGTTTACATAGCCATTAAGATTACTCAAAATGCTGGTAGGCTCTTACTCTACCGTTTCACCATCACCGAAAATCGGCTGTTTACTTTCTGTTGCACTATCCCTTAGGTTACCCTAGCCATTCTCTAAATGGAACCATACTTCACAGCAGCCCGGACTTTCCTCTTGAACACGAAGTTCAAGCTATCATCTGATTTACCTTTGGCGTATTATATCTAAGTATTCTAAAATTTTACTTTCTGATAATATCGTAGTGTTCTGGGGCAGTGAACTTAAAAATACTATCTTGAATCTCTTTGTTTGTAACTTGATTTTCAAATTTAATTTCTACACTATTATCAAGCTTGTCTTTATACTTGATAAGTTCTATTTGCTTTGAAGTTTCAATTAAATAGTCAATATCATCAATATTTGCTAAATATGTATTTTCATTAATTTTTTTAGATGTTTTTAATAGCTTTATAATATTAATTTCACTTTGTAACTGAGTGTAAATAGCTTGTTCTAGTTCTGGTTCATCTATAATTGCAAAGTCATTTAATATATATACATTTTTTTCAATTGGAGTTTTGTATTTCCATAAAATCTTTCCTGTATTTTTTATAAAAACTTCACCTTTGTATTCGATGATTTTATTATTAATTGATTTAATACTTTGTGTAAAGTCAGCTTTAAAACTCTGTAAATTTTTAATATCTGCTGTTGCATTAATTGCAATAAAAAAAACTATAATTGTAAATATCATTTTATAAAACATATTTTAACCTTTTTTTCTATATAATCTATGCGATTATAACAAAAAGGAATTAATTTTATGTTAAATGTTTTTTCAAAAATTTTTGGTACTAGAAACGATAAAGAAGTAAAAAGATATAGAAAAAGAGCTCAAGTAATAAATGCACTTGAAAGCAAATATGAAGCAATGAGTGATGATGAGTTACAAGATAGTTTAAATGAATTAAAAAATCAAGTACAAAATGAAGAAAAATCTTTAGACGACGTATTAAATGATTCTTTTGCAATTACTAGAGAAGCTAGTAAACGTGTTTTAAATATGAGACCTTATGACGTTCAATTAGTTGGAGCTATGGTTTTACACGATGGTAGAATTGCTGAGATGAAAACAGGTGAAGGTAAAACACTTGTAGGTTCATTAGCCGTTTCTTTAAATGCTCTAACAGGCAAAGGTGTACATGTTGTTACAGTAAATGATTATCTAGCTTCAAGAGATGCAGCTGAATTAGAACCTTTATACAACTTTTTAGGTTTTAGTGTTGGTGCAATTGTTGGAACATTAAAAGATGATGATTTAAGAAAAGAGCAATATGCTGCTGATATTACTTATGGTACAAACAACGAATTTGGATTTGATTTCTTAAGAGATAATATGAATTATGATATCGAAGAAAAAGTTCAAAGAGACCATAGTTTTGTAATTGTTGATGAAGTAGATTCAATTTTGATTGATGAAGCAAGAACTCCTTTAATTATAAGTGGACCAACAAATCAAAAAAGTGCAAACTATCTTCAAGCTCAACAAATTGCAATGACTTTAGAAAAAGGTGAATTAATTGAGCCTAAAAAAGCTGACGAAAAACCAATAACTACAGGTGATTTTACAGTTGATGAAAAGAATAAATCAGTTGTACTAACAGAAGATGGAACTGAAAAAGCAGAAAAACTGTTTGAAGTTGATAATTTATACTCTCTAGAAAATGCATCATTATCTCACAATCTTGACCAAGCTTTAAAAGCAAATTACATTTTTGAAAAAGATGTTGATTATGTTGTTAAAGATAATGAAGTAATAATTGTAGATGAATTTACAGGAAGATTAAGTGAAGGAAGAAGATTCTCTGAAGGTCTTCATCAAGCACTTGAAGCTAAAGAAAATGTTACTATTCAAGATGAATCTCAAACATTAGCAGATATTACATTCCAAAATTACTTTAGGATGTATGATAAACTTGCAGGTATGACAGGTACTGCTCAAACAGAAGCTACAGAGTTTGCTGAAATTTATAGCTTAGATGTTGTATCAATTCCTACAAATGTTCCAATTCAAAGACTTGATAAAAATGATTTAATTTACAAAAGCGAACATGAAAAATTTGAAGCTGTTTGTAATAAAATTAAAGAATTAAATGAAAAAGGTCAACCAGTTCTTGTTGGTACTGCTTCAATTGAAAAATCAGAAGCCTTACACAAAATCTTAAAAAATAAAAAAATACCTCATACAGTTTTAAATGCGAAACAACACGAAAAAGAAGGTAAAATTATTGAAGATGCTGGTCAAAAAGGTGCAGTTACAATTGCTACTAATATGGCAGGTCGTGGTGTTGATATTAAATTAACACAAGAAATTCTTGACCTAGGTGGTTTAGTAATTTTAGGTACTGAAAGACACGAATCAAGAAGAATTGATAACCAATTAAGAGGACGTGCAGGTCGTCAAGGTGATGCGGGTGAGTCTCAGTTTTACTTATCATTAGAAGATAACTTATTAAGAATTTTTGGTTCAGATAAAATCAAAGGTATTATGGAAAGACTTGGTATTGAAGATGGAGAGCATATTGAATCTAAAATGGTTACACGTGCTGTTGAAAATGCTCAGAAAAAAGTTGAGCAAATGCACTTTGAATCAAGAAAACACTTACTTGAATATGATGATGTTGCAAATGAACAAAGAAAAGTAATATATAACTTTAGAAACGACCTTTTAAAACCTGATTACGATATAGATACAAAATTAACAGAAAACAGATTAGAGTATGTTCAAACTACACTTTCAAATGCTGAAATTATCGATGGAATGCCTAGTGAAGATTATAACTATGATTATATTATTGCAAAATTCAAAGAAGAGCTTCGATTACTTGTAACTTTAGAAGATATTACTTCTGAATCTTATGATGAATTAGAAACAAAACTTAATGAAATAATCACAAATGTTTATGCTAAAAAAATGGAAATGGCAGCACCTGAACAAAAAAGTGAAATTGAGCGAATTTTATACTTACAAATTTTAGATAATGCATGGAGAGAACACTTATACTCTATGGATACGCTTAAAACTGGTATTGGGCTTAGAGGATACAACCAAAAAGATCCATTAGTTGAATATAAAAAAGAGTCATATAATATGTTTATTGATTTAATTTCTAATATTAAACATGAAATTATCAAAGTATTATTTACAATCCAACTTCAAAATCAAGAAGATGCTAAAAAAGAACAAGAAGCATTAGAAAAAATGAAAGAACAAATGGAAGAATCAACTGAAAACATTACAACTAATGTTGCTCAAAAAGAAGTAATGGCTAGTGAAAAGAAAATTGCTAGAAATGATAACTGTCCTTGTGGTTCTGGAAAAAAATACAAACAATGTTGTGGAAAAAGCGGACCTAAAAGAGGTTTAGCAGCAGGAAACTAATTTGAATAAAAAATTAGTTAATTTTATTGTAAAAAAATATTTACGATTTGACAAGAAAAATCCTTTTATATCTATAAGTGCTATTTTAGCATTTATAGGTGTTGCTGTTGGTGTTATGGTTTTAATACTTTCAATGGCAATTATGAATGGTACTGCAAAAGAGTTTGAGAAAAAACTTTTTACTATGAATTACCCTCTTACAATTTATTCTAAATTTGATAATGCAATTGATAAATCTTTACTAAACCAATTACAAAATAAATATCCCCATTTAAAATTTTCTCCATATATTTCATCTCAAGTGATTGCACAAAGTGGTGAAGATATGAGTGGAGGAATGATTTTTGGAGTAATTCCACAAAAAGAAGCTTCTATAAATGATATTTATAAAAAAGCTTTGGGAAATTTAGAGTTAAAAAAATATGACATAATTACAGGTGCTGGGATTTCTGATAAGCTTTATTTAAATCAAGGTGCTAAAACAACATTATATTTTACATCACTTAATCCAACTGGATTTTCAATGATTCCAAAAATGAAAAGATTTACTTTTCAAAACTCATTTAAATCAGGTTTAAATGCTTATGACCAAGCTTATATGTATACTTCAATTGAAGCTTTGCAAACTCTATTAAAAAAGCCAAAAGATACTTATGATGGAATTCATATCTATTCTGATGATGCATTTAAAGATATTGAGAAACTAAGAGTTGAATTAAAAAATACAGGAGCTGGAGTTTTAGGATGGTGGCAACAAAATGGAAATTTCTTTGCTGCAATGAAAATGGAAAAAACAGCACTATTCATAGTTTTAATGTTAATTATTTTAGTGGCATCACTTAATATTATCTCTTCACTTTTAATGACAGTAATGAGTAGAAGAAAAGAAATTGCCCTACTTTTATCTATGGGTGCTTCAAACAAAGAGATAAAATCTATCTTTTTAAGAGTCGGAACTATTATTGGTTTTTCAGGAATATTACTAGGAATTGCTTTAGGCTTCTTTGGTTACTGGATTTTAGATACTTTTGATATTGTATCTTTACCTGCTGATGTTTATGGAACTGCTAAACTTCCACTTGATTTAGCTTTAAGTGATTTTATTTCTATTGTTATTGGAGCTTCTGTTATCGTAGTTTTATCATCGTATTATCCAGCATCAAAGGCCACTAAAATAGATGTAATTGATGTATTAAGAAACGAATAAACCTAAACTTTTAGGTTTATTTTTTTTCTTCTTTAGTATCTTTTCCTAAAGCTTTTAAGAAGTTTACAAACTCAACAGGTGAAGTTAAAACTCTTTTTGCAATATTTACAGGAACAGAAAAGGCATCTTTTGTAAGGTTTGTAGATATCTTTGGATTATTTAAAGCCCCAAAGATGTTTACCTTTGTTTCAACTCTATTATCTTTTCCTAATAAAACATAATTTACAATAGGAATTGCACCAACTACTTTTGAGTAATCTTTTAGAAAAATTAAATTAATTTCTGAATCTATTTTTTCAGTATTTAAATCTATTTTTCCCTTACCATCAAAATCTATTCCATTTCCAACAGTTGAAACTCTATTGATATCTAAAATCTTTTTATCTTGATGATAATCAAATTCTAAAAGTCCATCAATTAGTTTATACCCTGTTAAATTAAAACCACCATTAGTTGCCATTCCTACAACAGAAGGAATAGCAAGAAGAGGATTTATCAATGCAGGTGAAGTGTTGATAAATAAAAGTAAATTATTTAAAATAGCTAAATCTTCAATTTTCACATCTTTTAAAATCATTTTACCTTTAATAGATTCAGGTGTTCCGTTTGCTAAAAATTGCATATTATTACCACTTAAAATCTTTTTATCAAAAATAGTATTTATAAAAGTATCACTTATATCACTTGCAAATATATCTATTTTTTTGTCTTTTGATTCTTTGAAGGTAAAATCTGTTTTTTTATGATTTAAATGGAAATATTTATTGTTGTCTCGTAATCTTAGTGAAAATTTATCTGCTAAGAATTTAAATTTTTCATTTACAATAATTGTAGAGTTCTCACCTTCTATATTTAAATCACGTATCTTACTTTCATCTTCATTTTTAGTATTTACTAAAACATCGTAATTTTTAAGATCTATATCTAGCTTTTTACTTCCTGTTGCTTTTAGTTTAATTTTCTTATCTAATGTTTCAATACTTGCAATATTATTAGCATAAGTACCTTTTATATCAAGAGAACTAACTTTCTTTCCTTCTTTTTGTATAGGAATATCCAAATCCTTAACACTTGCACTAAAGCTAATTAAAAAAGGACTTATTTTTGCCTTTGCACTTACAATATTATAAATATCATTATCAAGTTTAAACTTTGCATTTTTAGCATTAATATTTAATATAGGTAATTCTTTATTTGAAGAACTTTTAGTATCTATTACAATATCTGTATCAATTAAAGATATAAAAATATTTTTATTTTTTATTTCAACTTTTATTTTTTCATCTAAAGTATCAACTTTTACATAATCTTTTTTTATTAAACCTTTTACTTGCAAAGAATTAATTTTCTTATTATTTCTTTGCAGAGGAAAATCTAAATTTGATATTGACGAAGTAAAAGAAATATCATTTTCATCTTTTATTTTTAAAGCTAAAACTCCATTTTTAATATTAATATCTTGTAGTAACTTTGAGTATTTGTAAATAGAAGAAAGTTTTTTAATATCAACATATATCAAATCAGCTATTTTAATATCAGTATTTATTGCATCTAGTTTTATTTCTACATCATTTTTATATGAAAAGAATAATGGTGTTTTTACTTTTGTAATATTTACAATTTTATCACCACTATCTTCAATTAAAAAAGATTTGATATAAGCATTTCCTTTTGCACTTGAAGTATTCGTATCAATAGTGAAATTTAAATCAGCTTGAATCATATTTTTATGTTTAATATCAGCATTTACAACTTTTACTTTTGAATTATCTAAAATTACAGTAGCTTTATTTGTACTAAATAAAAAACCATTTAAATCAATATTAGATTTTCCAAGAATAAATTTTCCTCTTGTGTCCATTTTTTTCTTTGCAGCGTAAGGAATTTTCAAATTTACACTTGCATTTGTAAAGCCAGTTTTTTGAACTAGAGGTAAGTTAATATTATAATTTTTTAATATATTTAATATTCTATTATCTAATTTAGCTTTACTAGCTTTTATATTTACTTCTACAAGACCATTTCTTTCACTTGTTAAGTTATGTATATGAACATAGCTTCCATCAATTTTGATTTTTTCATAAACAGGTTCGATTAAATCTAAAATTAATTTATCATTTTTAAATGAAACATCAATTTGCGTTGTAGAAATTTGTTTAGCATTTTTATTAAACTTGATTTTTGCATTCTTTATTACAGCATTTCCAGATAAGGACTTTTCAATAATCTTATTTTTTTCTAAATCAAAGCTTCCATAAAACTCTTTTAATTGTAATTTACCTTTAACATTATCATACATCCATGCTTCTGCAATACTATCAAGTCTAAAAAATTTCTTTAAAAAACTTAGGCTTTCAAACTCATTACTATTTAAATAAAAGTTTGCTAAATCTTTAGTCATATCTAAAGTAATATCACCGTTAAGGTCTTTATAATTGTATTTTCCTAGTAAATCAAGTTTTTCTTTGTAATAATCAATTTTAGCTTTTCCACTTAACATTAATTCAACATCTTTTAAATACAAAGAATAAATATCAAATATTACTTGACTTGAATTAAACTCTAGTTTTGAAGAGATATTAACAAATTTATTATCTAAATATAAAGCTTCTTCATTTAATGCAATTGTAAATTCATTTCCATCAATTTCTAATTTTCTAATATCAATTTTTTGAAATATTTTTAAGATTGTAGGGAAAAGTTCTATATTCTTTTTTAAATCATCATAAGAGCTTGTAACAGAAGATTTTTTTGATTTAATACTTATTTTTTCTATGTCTACAATAAGCTTTTTATCTATTTTTATATAGAATTGCGAGAGAGAAACATTCCCAAAAGACAAAGAGTTTATTTTTATGCCAGAAAACAACACCGAAGATATTAATATTATAGAGACTAAAAGAAGACCTAAAAAAAGTTTAATTGCCTTTAACATTATCGAGCTATTCCTTATAGTTTGTATTATAGTTTTATTTTATGTAACGATTCCAATGAGTTCAACAAAAGTATTATTCATCCCTAAAGGAAGTACAAATAATACAGTAACTTACCTAAATAATAAGGGTTTTGAAATGAATATAATTGATAAAATTATATTAAGATCAATAGGATTTATTCAAAGTGGATGGATTGACTTAAATGAAAACCAACTTACAAAAATGGATTTTTTATATAAACTTACAACTTCAAAAGCAGCCTTAAAAAACATCACTTTAATTCCAGGTGAAACATCATATATATTTTTAAGACAATTAGCAAAAGAGTTTAACTTATCAGAACAAATACTTGAAGAAACTTATAAAAAATATGCTTATAAATTAGATGGTAATATCTTAGCAGATACTTATGCTTTACCTTATGGAATGAATGAAGATCATATGATCTTTTATTTATTGTCTCAAAGTAATAAAAGATATGAAGAGTTTTCAAAAAAGATATTTGGATTATATGATAAGAAAAAATGGTACCACTATCTTAGTTTAGCTTCTGTAATTCAAAAAGAAGCTGCAAGTGTTGAAGAAATGCCAATTGTTTCAAGTGTTATTCATAATAGACTTACAAAAGGAATGAAACTTCAAATGGATGGAACTTTAAATTATGGGAAATATTCTCATGTTAGAGTAAGTGCACAAAGAATTAAAGAAGACACTTCATCATATAATACTTACAAAAATAAAGGTTTACCTAAAAACCCTGTTTGTGCTGTTAGTTTAAATGCTATTAAAGCAGCAATTTTTCCTGTAAAAAGTGATTACTACTATTTTGTAAAAAACAATAAAACAGGCCTACATAAGTTTTCAAAGTCATATAAAACTCATGTTAATAATATCAGAGCTAATGTAGGTGTTAAAAAAAGTTACACTAAAGTTAAAGAAAAAGAAACTAGAGTTGATAAAGAAGCAAAAACCATTATGAAGACCGATGTAACGAAGCAGAAGCCAAGAACTATTAAATCACTTTGGAATAATGTAAAATAATTAATGTGCAATATTGAAACACACCTTTTTTTGCAGTAAAATTAAACTAAACTTTAAATAGCCCTAAATTGAATTACTGATATTATATCATCAATATAAAAATTCAAATTTAGGAATAAACATGTCAAAGATTATTTACACAAAAGTTGATGAAGCTCCTGCTTTAGCAACATACTCTTTCTTACCAATGATTAAAGCTTTTACTAAAAGCTCAGGTATTGAAATGCTTACAAAAGATATCTCATTAGCAGGAAGAATTCTTGCTAATTTCCCAGAGAACTTAAAAGAAGACCAAAAAATCGCTGACCACTTAGCAGAACTTGGTGAATTAACTCAAGATCCAACAGTTAATATTATTAAATTACCAAACGTTTCAGCTTCTGTTCCACAGTTAAAAGCTTGTATTGCAGAATTACAAGAAAAAGGTTACGATGTTCCTAATTATGATGCATCA
>Ga0193963_1000932_pt1 | contig 14938 bp, 15 predicted proteins | sample FB_6_MG_FD_140359 | JGI IMG/M metagenome (GOLD analysis project Ga0193963, IMG submission 140359) | Microbial mat bacterial communities from the Broadkill River, Lewes, Delaware, United States - FB_6_MG | ecosystem: Environmental > Aquatic > Freshwater > River > Microbial mats | place: USA...
CCTTCTTATAAGTTGAATTTCATTAAAATAAACTAGCTTCACTTTTCTAGTGAAGCTTTTTTTGTTTTTGTCAATATATAAATATCTTTTAGGATTATAAATGAAGAAACTTTTACCAATATTTACTGCTATTATATTAATCGTTATTATCGTGTTGATTTTTGTATCTATGTCAAATGAGAAAAGAATGGTAGTTATCCATGAAGGTAATCATACACATGAGCCTGTTGATGTAAAAGTAAATCATTTTCAAGATACTCAATGTGGTATGACAATTAATAAATTAGAAGATTCTGCACAAGTTGTAGCTCCTGATGGAAGAACATGGTTTTTTGATGATACTGGATGTTTAGCATTATGGTATAAAGATATTAAGTTTAAAGATAGTGCAGTTATTTGGGTTTACTCAAATGATACTAAAGAGTATATTGATGGAAAAAAAGCTTGGTACAGTCAAACAGATTCTACAACAATGGGATATGGTTTTGGAGCATACAAAGAAAAAAAAGAAAATATGATATCGTTTGATGAAATGTTATTAAAAATGTATAGAGGTGAGAATCTTACTAATCCATTAATTAGAAAAAAACTTTTAGGTAAATAATGGAAAGTATTAGTGTATTAACAATTATATCTATCGCTTTTTTAGGCTCTTTTGGTCATTGTATTGGAATGTGCGGGGGAATTGTTGTTGCTTACTCAAGTACAAAAATAAATACAGGCTGGTCTAAGTCAAAACAATCATTATCTCATGTTTTATATTCTTTTGGAAGAATTACTACTTATATTATATTAGGATTTATTTTTGGTCTTGTAGGCGGTGTTGTTACTTTTGATAATATGACAAGTGGTATCTTACTTTTATTTACTGGAAGTATGATGATATTAGTTGGATTATCTTTAAGTGGTAAATTAAAGTTTCTTACAAGTTTAGAACACTCAGTTTCAAAAACACCTATTTATCAAAAAACTTTTAGAGCTTTAATTGGTTCAGATACTTTATCAAGCTTCTATTTACTTGGTATGCTAAACGGACTTCTTCCATGTGGCTTCGTATATGTTTTTGCAATTACAGCAGCAAGTACAGGTAGTCCATTTTGGGGTGCAGTTGTTATGATGATATTTGGACTTAGTACACTTCCTGCAATGTTCTCATTAGGTTTTTTTGTTGGTGTATTTAAACAAATAGCAATACGAAATCTTTTTATTAATATTGCATCTGTTTTAGTTATAGCTTTTGGTATTTATATCATGTATAATGGTTATGAGTATATATCAGATCCAACAAAATCTATCTTAAGTTGTCATATTTAATTATCACTTCTATTATTAATTCAATAAATTTATACCTTTTTTACTATAATACGAAAAATTTACTAAAGGAGGATTGACATATGACTAAAAATAAAAAAAGCTACTTTTCATTTTTTGGGATTTTATTGGCTACTGTTAATAGAAAAATACTATCAAAAATAAGTATTATTGCATCTATTATTAGTCTAGAATTACCTAGAATCACAAAATTGTTATTCGCAAAACAGTTAAAACCAATCAAACAATATTCAACAAACAGCATATAAAAAATAGGAAATAAAAAACATGGAAAATAAAAAGTTTAGAAAAAATACAATAAGCGTAGTTGCAAGCTTACTAATAGCAACAAATCTTTATTCAGCAGAAGAACTATCAACAATTACAGTTACAAGTGCTACAAAATCACAACAATCAATAAAAGATGTTACTTCTAACGTTGATGTTATAACAAAAGAAGAAATCCAAGAGAGACATTTTAATTCAGTTTCAGAAGCTATAAATACTCTTTCAGGAATTAACGTAATTAGTAATGGTGGATTAGGAAAATCAACTTCAGTTTTTATGAGAGGTTTTGATACTCAAAGAATTTTAGTTCTAATTGATGGGATTAGATACAATGATATTACAGGAATTAGTGGTGCTAGATTTGAACATCTAATGATTAGTGATATTCAACAAATTGAGATTATTAAAGGTGCTCAGTCAGGTATTTGGGGAGCAGATGCAAATGCAGGAGTTATTAATATAATTACTTCAAATGCAAATACAGGTACTCATGGTAAATTAAACTTAGAGTATGGTTCTTATGATACAAAAAAATTAAATGGAAAAATTTCTCATAAAAATGATAACTTCAATATCTCTTTAGGTGTTACAAAAATAGATTCTAATGGGTTTACTGCTGTTGCTCCAAGAGGGAAAGATATTGATAAATTTGAAGATGATGCTTATGAAAATACTACGATTAATACAAAAATAGGCTATAACTTAAATGATAATAATAGAATAGTTTTCGCTCATAATAGAGTTGATGCTAAATCTGAGTATGATAATGGTCCTTATGGCTCAAGTACAGAAGATAAGGCAAATGGAAAAGGTTATATTCTTGAAACAAATAATCATTATAGCTCTTTAAATTATACTAATAATAACAAGTTCTCTGATTTAAATGTATATGCAAATTATTCAAAAATTGATAGAGATGATGAAAAAGGTTTTACAAAAGAATTTGATGGAACACTATCTGAATATGGTGTAAATGCAAAAATTCCATATAATAATGATTCATTTGTATTAGCTGGTGTTGATTATAAAGTTTCTAAGCATAAAAATGATGTAAATAAAACACTTAAAAATAAAGGTATATTTGTTACAAATAGTACAAAGTATGAAAAGCTGATTTTTACTCAATCTTTAAGATATGATAATTATGATTTATTTGATAATAAAACAACAGGAAAAATAGGTGTAAGGTATAATCATGATAAAGATTTATATTTAACATCAAATATTGGTACTTCATATAATGTACCAACTTTTTACAAACTATATAATGCATATGCTGGTACTGCAGATTTACAACCAGAAACTACTAAAAGTTTTGACTTAACTTTAGGATATAAAAATCTGACTCTTACATATTTTCATAACAAAATTAATAATATGATTGAATATAATAGTAATACATATAAGTATTATAATATGGATGAAGATGTAACTTTAAAAGGTCTTGAACTTGCATATAAAAAAGAAGTTATTAATAATTTACTTTTAAATCTTAGTTATACATATACTAATGCAAAAGATGGACAAGGTAAAAGACTACAAAGAAGAGCAAAAGATAGTATTAAGTTCGGATTTGATTACTATGGTATAAAAAACTTCCATTTTAATTTAAATGGTGAATATGTTGGGGATAGAGTTCAATATGACTTTGGTACATATAATGTATCTGCAAAAACAGGTAATTATACTGTTTGGAATTCTGTAGTAAACTATGAATTTAGCAAGGATGTTGGTATTTATTTAAAGCTTGATAATATTTTCAATAAAGATTATCAAACAGTTGATGGTTATGCAACGGCACAAAGAAGTGGATATATTGGAGTAACTTACAAGTTCTAATGAAAATATTATTTAATTTAATACTTATCTTTAGTATAAATTTATTAGGGGAGCAGAGAATAATAACTCTCTCTCCTTCAATAAATGAAATTGTATTTGCATTAGGTAGTGGCAAAAATATTGTTGCAAATACTAAATTTTGTAATTTTCCAGAAGAATCAAAAAAGATACCTAAAGTAGGTGGCTATGCAAGTATATCTTTAGAGAAAATGCTAGTGTCTCAACCAACTTTAGTATTAGCACAAGATTATGATAAAGAGCTAATATCTAATATAAAAAAACTAAAACTAAATGTTAAAACTTTTAAAACCAATAATCTTAAATCAATAAAAAATACTATAAGTTCAATTGGTATACTTTTAGAAAAAAAAGAAAAAGCAAATGAGTTAAATGAAAGTATTGATAATAGTTTAGAAAATATAAAAAATATAACTTTAAATAAAAAGATTTTAGTTGTTATAAGTCCTAGAGAAGATTTAAACAAGATAATTTATGTTGCGGGGAATAACCTTTATTTTAATGATATAATTGAAGCATCAGGAAATAAAAATGCGTATGTTTCATCTTCTTTATCTCAGCCAATTGTTAATGTAGAAAAAATTATTAAGATGAATCCTGATATTGTAATAATGCTAGCTCCATATATAAATGAGAGGGGAATTTCTCATGATGATATGAAAAAGTCTTGGCTTAAGTTACCAATAAAAGCAGCAAAAGAGAAAATGGTTTATATTATTGACAAAGAGTATGCTGGGATACCAAGTAATAGGGTTATAAACTTTATAAATGATTATAGGAATATATTAGAAGATGTTAGAAGTAAGTAAATTTAGTAATCAAATTTTACATGATATATCTTTTAAATTAGATATTGGTGAAAACCTAATAATTCTAGGAAAAAATGGTGCTGGTAAATCTACACTTGCAAAGGTCTTATGTAATCTCATAACAAATGATAATGTAAAACTTTTTGAACAAAATATACAAACTCTAAGTGAAAATAAAAGAACTAGTTTTGTTAATTATATTCCTCCTAAATTAGAAATTTTTGATGAATATATTACTACAAAAGAATATTTAGAAATGTCTGCTATTAGTGATATAAAAAAAGAAAAAGTTGATGAAGTGATTTCTATTTTAAAACTTGAAAATGTTAAGGATAGATTTTGTGTTAATTTAAGTAGTGGAGAACAGCAGTTATTACTTTTATCTTCTGCTCTTATTCATAATGCAGAAATTACAATTTTTGATGAGCTCACTGCAAATTTAGATATATCAAGGGTTAAAGAAGTGTTTGATATATTTAAGTCTGTAACTTTAAAACAAAAAATTATAATTACTCATAATTTAGATCTAGCATATAATCTAAAGTATAAAATACTTTTTTTAGAAGAAGGAAAAATAGAATTTTATGGTTCTAGTGAAGAGTTTTTTCAAATTGAAAATTTAAATAAATTTTATAATAATAGTATCAAAATAGTTGATAATCATTTGGTTGTGAATCTATGAAAAAATTTTCTATATTAATTGGTTTCTTTCTTATTATTTTATCGCCTTTTTTAGGTGATACTTCAATTAACTATAAAGATATTTTTGATTCATCTACTACAACATATACAATTTTTTGGGACTTACGAGTTCCTAGAATTATATTAGCATTCTTCGTAGGTTCAATTTTAAGTCTTAGTGGTTTAATTTTTCAAACCATATTTAAAAATGCGCTTATTACTCCTTATACCTTAGGAATTGCAAGTGGAACAACCCTTTTTACTGCCATATCAATTGTTTTTTTCCCAAATATTATGCTTGCTATTTCAGGTGTAACTGGTTCTTTCTTTACAATTATAATTTTATATTTAATATCACAAAAGATAAATAAGAGCTCAATTGTTGTTTCCACAAATTCAATACTACTTATTGGTATTGCTTTATCTTTCTTTTACTCTTCAGGGCTTATGTTAGTTTTTTTTATGAGTGATTTACAAGAGAATTATTCAATTGTAAGATTTACACTAGGAAGCTTGGATATTGTAGGTTTTAATACATCTTTGATAGTGTTAATAGTATCTATAATTTTATTGACGACAGTACTATTCTACAAAGATAAAATCAAACTTTTACTAATTTCAAATGATACAGCTTTCTTAAAAGGTTTAAACGTAAATAAATTAAATCTTACCCTTTTGATTGTTATCTCATTAGCTGTTGGTGTTAGTATTAGTTTTGTGGGTCCAATTGGATTTGTAGGACTTGTAATACCTCATATTATAAAAATAATATATAAACAAAGTGCACATAAATTAATTTTTCCTGTTTTCTTTTATGGAGGTGTGTTTTTAGTTGTTGCTGACTTTATTTCACGTAATTTAAATACTGCTTCTAGTTTACCAATAGGTGTAGTAACTTCATTTATTGGTGCACCATTTTTTGTATATCTACTTATAAGAAGAAGTTCTAAAAACTAAAATATCAATATAATAATTTTTATAAATCAATTGTGCTATAATGCAATAGACTTATTTGATACTATTTTATAAAAAATAACTAAATATATTAGTAAATAGTATAAAAAGGATATTTTTAAAGTGAGACTTCGGTATTTATTTATATTAACATTTTCTTTTATTGCATTAATACCTATGCTTTTGTTTTGGATATGGCCATATTCAAAAGCACTTGAAACAGAAATAAATGATGTAAAAGAACGACATCTAGTTATTGCCAAAAACTTAGCTGGTTCTTTTGAACGTTATTATCAAGATGTAACAGGAATTTTTAAGATAATAGATATGGAGTTTGAAAAAGAAGAAAAAAATAAACAATTTTATGATCTTTTAAAAAGTTATGGATTTAATTCTGTAATGTTGATATCAAATAGTGGTACTGTAAAAAACTGTTTACTCACAACTATTATGTGTCCTATAAAAGTTGATAACAAAATATTAGAACTTGCAAAAAATACTATAAAAAATGGACAAAACAAAATATCTACAGTAACAAAAGATGAAAGTATGGGTACAGGACCTATTCTTTTAGTAACTAAAGAACGAAATGACAATGATATTATCTTAGGATATCTTTCAACTAAATATATTGTTCAGATGGGAAAAAATGTTGCATTTGGAGAAAAAGGGCACGCTGCTGTAGTTGATCAAGAAGGAAATGTTTTATCTCATCCATTAGATTCGTGGATTGAAAGTAGGAAAAATATTTCAAAAATAAGTGTTGTTCAGAATATGCTTAATGGTAAAACTGGAGTAGAGAAGTTTTATTCTCCTGCTTTAAAAGCTTATATGATTGCAGGTTATACATCAGTATCAAATGCAAATTGGGGTGTTATGGTTCCTCAACCCTTAGCTGAATTAAAAGAAAAAGCAGAAAAGGTAGACAACACTGCTATTTTTGTAATGTTACTAGGTTTAGGTTTAGCTCTTTTGATTACAATTCCTATTTCTTTTATTTTAATAAAGCCTTTAGAGAAACTATCAAAGGCTATTAAAGATATAAAAAAAGGAAATGATAATGTAAACTTGAAATGGAGTTTATCAAAAAATATACCATTAGAGATTAGAGAATTAAAAAGTGCTTTTTCTAGTATGATGAATAATATTCAGGAAAATAAAAAAGCTATATCTCATCTTGCTTATATTGATTTTCATACTGGTTTACCTAATAGAAACTACTTTTATGGATTATCAACAAAAGCTTTAGAGGATATGAAAAGTTCTGGAGAAAAAGGTGCTTTAGTATTTATTGATTTTGATGGGTTTAAACTAGTAAATGATACTTATGGACATAGAATAGGTGATGATTTACTCTCTTCCTTTGGTCAAAGAGTTATAGAATATTTTTCATTTACTAATGAAAACTCTTTTTCTTTTGATTTAAATTCTTTACCAAAAATAATTCCAGCACGTTTAGGTGGAGATGAATTCGTTATTTTATTTAGAGATATAAAAGATGATGTTGAAATTAAGAAAATAATAGAAAAACTTTTTAAAGAAATTTTTTCTATTTATAATTTATATGGAGATGTCAAAATAAAACTAACTGGAAGTGCTGGAGTTGCAATGTTTCCTAAAGATGGCAATAGTTATAATAAGCTTTTAAAATCTGCAGATCTTGCTATGTATGATGCAAAGGCCGCGGGTAAAAATACAATTTGTTTTTCAAAATAGATTGTTTAATTATAGAAACTAGAACTTAAGTATATTAAAGCAATAAAAATTATAAATAAATCAAATTTTGATTTAAATTTTATGGCTTTTTCTACATCTGTCTTTTTTATGACTATTCTATCTTCTCCAAAATAAGGTTTCTCTTTTATTTTTCCAAAATAAGAAGTAGGACCTCCTAGTTTTATCTTTAAAGATAAAGCCATTGCTGAAATAGGGTGCCCTGCATTTGGGCTATCATGAAACTTTCCAAATCTATAAAAGTTTTTAAGTGCATATTTTGATTTAAAAATTATAGCTATGATTATTGCTGTTATTCTAGAAGGTATATAATTCACAATATCATCTAATTTAGCAGAAAATTTACCAAAGTTTTCATATTTTTCATTTCTATATCCAACCATGGAATCAAGAGTATTAATTGCTTTATAAATAAAAGCTCCCCAGAGTCCAAATAGTAACAAATAAAACATTGGGGCTATTACACCATCACTGAGATTTTCTGCATATGTTTCTATAGCAGCTTTATTTATATCACTTTCTTTCATATCATTAGTATCTCTGCTTACTAACATGGATATGGCTTCTTTTGGTTTTGATGAATCTAAAATATTTTTTATACTATCGTATAGCATTTTTGATGAAATTGTAAATGAAGCTAATATTGCTTGAAATAGAATATTATCAATAAGACTAAGTATAAAACTAATAATAAATGTAATAAAAACAAGAGTTAGTGTTAAGATACTTCCTCTAGTTATTGTATTTTTATAAAATTTATTTTCAAACCATGAAATATAATTTCCCATTAAAACAATTGGATGCTTTAAATATTTTACTTGTTGAAATTCAGAAAATATTGCATCTATAAAATATGCTAATAAAAGAATTTCAATATACATTTTTTTCTATTTCTTTAAAGGCAAGTTTTAACTTAGTAATTGATTTTTTATTTTTTACTGCAATTCTTACATATGAGTTGTTAAGAAAATCAAAGTTTGAACAATCTCGTATTAAAACTTTATACTTTAAAAGTCTATCTTGTAACTCTTTTGCAGTAAGACTTTTTAATTTAACTAAAAAGTAATTGGCTTTACTTCTGTATACTTTTCTTATAAAAGATTGTTTCTTTAAAAGTTTAAAAAGTTTTTTTCTATTTTTATCATTTTTAGATAATGATTTCTTTTTAAACTTTTTATCTTTTAATGCTTCTTGAATATATTTTGAATCAAATTGTGATATTTTCCACATTGGTTCATTTTTTTGTATTAGATTTATATTTTTATTATTTGATATTATTATTCCAAGTCTTATTCCAGCACTACTATAGAATTTTGTTAATGATTTTAAAATATATAATTTCTTGTATTTTTTTAAGTATTTAATTGCGGAACTTTTTTTTGTAAAATCTAAAAAACTTTCATCTATCAAAACTGTAGTATTTTTTTCTTTCCATATTTTAAATAGTTTTTTTAAATCATAATATTTCCCATCAGGAGTTGAAGGATTTACAAAAATTACTAGTGAATTTCTTGGAATATCTTTATACCTATTCTCAAATCTATTAATAAGAGTTGTTTTGTAATTGTAAATATTTGCAGCTTTTTTGTACTCTAAATAAGCAGGTGAGTATATAATACACTTTTTTAAACTAAGATGTCTAAAGAGAGTAAATATTGCTGAACTTCCACCATTAAATAGTTCTAAGTTAGTATTTTTTATTTTATAGTTTCTTGCAAGTGTTTTAAAAAGCTTATTATATTCTGGATATGAGGATATTTCTAATGTGTTAAAATTAATATCTATTTTTGGTTTAATAAAATTTATATTTGAAGATAAATCAATAATATCTTCTGTCTTACAGTTTAGTTTTTTTGCAAAACTATTTATATTTCCTCCATGCTCGTAAGTCTTCATTCTAGTTTGCACATCCTCTTGGAGTTAATACTTTTCCATTTTTAGTAAGTCTTGTTTGGGTATTTCCTATAATTATTAAAGTTGACATGGTAATAAGTGGGTTATCTAAACCTTTTTCGATTAATTCTTTTGCTGTAGTAATTGTAATACTTTCTTTTTCTTCTCTACCCATATGCGATGCAATAACTGCAATTCTGTTTTCATATGGTTTTAATGCTTCAATAAAATTTTCATATCCAATGATTCTTTTTTTAGATTTTGGATTGTAAATTCCTAGAATAAAGTCTGCATCTAAAGCGGCTTTAACTCTTTTATCAATTAAATCAAAACTATTTTGTCTTTCAGATAATGATATTGTTGCAAAATCTTGAGATAGTGCAGCCCCAACTTTTGCAGCTGCTGCAAGTAGTGCAGTAACTCCGGGGAGTGATATCAGCTCAACTTTATCCCATAAATCTTTTTCATCAATTATTTCGACAATAACTGAAGCAATCCCATATACATTTGAGTCGCCGTTAGAAATGATACAAGTAGTTTTTCCTTGTGAAGCGAACTCAACTGCACTAGTACATCTTTGTACTTCATGGGTCATCCCTGAAGTATGTAGTTCTTTTCCATCTATAAGAGAAGATAGCTCTCGTGCATACTTACTATATGAAACTACTATTTCACACTCTTTTAGTGCTTCTCTTGCTTCTGGTGTTATATAGTTCGTACCACCTGTACCACATGATACAATATATAATTTACTCATCTTAATATTCTCCTAAAAAAGCACATTATTGAAGCTTTTTTATTACTCTTTTTTGCTATTATAAGATTCAATAATACAATAAAAATCATATAAAACTAGTAAGAGGAAACTTTTGGGAATAATTACAAAATTAGATCTTGATCAACTGAATGTATTACTTATATCTTTAGGCATTAGATTTGCCTCTTTTATAGAAACAAAAAATGGAATCACAGATACAACTTATATTGGAAGTGATGAAAATGATAAGAGATATGTATTAAAAATATATGAATCTTCGTCAAAAAAAGATGTTCAGAATGAAATAGATATTTTAAATGCTTTAAGAGATTTAAAAGTTCCAAATGTTATTTCAAAAGATGTTAAAGAGTATGATTCTAAACCATATATTTTATATTCTTGTATTGAAGGAAAGATATCTAAAGATATAAATTTTGAACAATTAGAGGAAATATCACGCTTTCTTAGTTCTTTACATAAAGTAGACTATAAATCTACAAATAGGAATATTTACACAAAAGATTTTTTAAAATTAATGCTAGAAAAAGTTGTAAGAGATGTCAATATAAATAAAAAAGTAAAAGATGATTTCTCTTTTAAGTATAAAAAAATAGAGAAAATTAACTTGACAATGAATACACTTATTCATGGAGATTTATTTTTTGATAATGCAAAATTTATTGATAATAAACTTTGTGGTGTATATGATTTTTCTCAATCATGCTATGGTGATAAGTATTTTGATTTAGCAGTTATGATTTTAAGTTGGTGCTTTAATAAATATGATTTTAATAAAAAGTTTTTTAGAAAAATTTTAGAAGTATATAATCAAGAATCAAATAGCAATGTTTCAGAAGAGTTTATAAAAAACTATTTATTGTTTGGATGTTTATATTATGCATTACAAAGAATTACAAGAGAAAACAAAAAAAAAGATTATAATGAATTTTTAATAAGATTTGAAATTATAGAGAAATTAATTAAGGAAAATAAATGATTAAAAAAATAGTAGGAAATATAGATTTTTGCGAAAGTCTAAGAGGTAAAAGAGCTTCTTTTTTATTAACTTTAAGCAATACTGGAACTGCTAATATCAGAGGAATAACGCAAGCTGGAATTCCTGGAAAAATTTATCTTACTCCTACTTTAGATAGTGAATTTGTATGTACAGGTGAAGTTAGAAGTTTAGAAAATATAGCAGAAACTCCTAAAGGAGTTCCTACTCCTGCTTTAATTACTAGAGCTGTACATCTTTTAAATCCTTATTCAAATATTGAGATTTTAGATTTAGGACTTGAGGTAAAACCACAGATTGAGTATTTCAAAGTACATGATTTTAGTATAAGTCCTTCTAAAAGTATAGCTTTAGATGCAGGAATTGATGCTATGGAACTTTTCCAAAAAGGTTTATCTTTTGGACAAAACTATGAATGCAATGACGAGTATCTTATTTTAAGTGAATCAGTTCCAAGTGGAACAACAACAGCTAGTGCAACTGCTCAAGCACTAGGATATGATTGTAAAAATTTATTTAGTAGTTCTTTTAAGGATGTTCCAAATAATACAAGAGAAATCACTATTGAAAATGCTTTAAAAAATATAAAAAGTGATGATGATTTATTTAAGATTTTAGGACGTGTCTCTGATAACATGTTGATATTTAATGCAGGTCTTGTTCTTGGACTAAATAACAAAATAAAATTAGTACTTGCGGGTGGAACTCAAATGGCTTGTGTTTTACTAATTGTTAATACAATTTTAAAAACAATGGGTGGTAAACTTGATACTTCTAATTTATCTTTATGTACGACAAAATGGGTATATGAAGATAAAAATAGTGATATAAAAGCACTTTTAGAGTTATTAGACTTTAGCATAAATGCATATTATTCAGATTTTGATTTCTCAACATCTCGTCATCCTGCTTTAAAATTATATGATGAAGGTGAAGCAAAAGAGGGAGTTGGAGCGGGAGCAGCCTTAGTTTACGCTTCGTTAAATGGGATAACAAAAGATAGTATTATAAATCAAATAGAAAGCTTTTTAGGATAATTTATGAAAATTTTATATTTTGGTGGACAAAAAAGTGGTAAGTCTACTCTTGCAGAAGAAAAAACAATTGAATTATCAGATTTAAAACCATACTATATTGCAACATATGATAGAAGTTTTGATGATAGTGAAATGAAAACAAGAGTTTTAAAACATCAAAATCAGAGAAAAGAGAAATTTGTTACAATTGAAGAACCCAAGAATTTTGTATCAAAAATAGAAGAAGGCAATACGTATCTAATTGATTGTATTTCTATGTGGATATTGAATAATATAGAAAATAGTGAAGATGAGTTTCTTATGAAGTTAGAAAAATTGAAGAATATTGACGCAAATATTATTTTTGTTCTAAATGATGTAAATAGTGGGGTAATACCATTTGATAAAGAGAGTCGTAAATTTGTTGATTTAACAGGAATTGTTGGTCAAAAACTTGCTTCACTTTGTGATGAAGTTTATGAAGTAAAATTAGGTTTAACGAGTAGGTTAAAATAAATATGAAAAATATATCAATATTTGGAACAAGTTCAGATGCAGGAAAATCTACAATTACTTTTGTAATAGCAAAGATACTACAAGATATGGATGTAAAAGTAGTTCCTTTTAAAGCCCAAAATGTATCAAATAATGCTTTTGTATGTGACGATTTTAGTGAAATAGCAGTTGCTCAATATTTTCAAGCAAGTGTTTTAGGGATAGAAACATCATATCATTTAAATCCTATTTTACTTAAATCAGGAAGAGGAAGTAGTGCTTCTTTAATAGTTGAAGGAAAAGTAGTTGCCTCAAAAGATGTACTTGAGTACTATAAAGACTTGGATACTTTAAAGCCTGCTGTAGATAGGTGTTTTGATTATCTTGACAAAAATTATGAATGTGTAGTTTGTGAGGGGGCAGGAAGCCCTGTTGAACTGAACCTTATGGACAAAGACTTATCTAATATTTATATCGCTTCAAAATATAATACAAAAATAGTTTTAGTTGCGGATATAGAAAAGGGTGGAGTATTTGCTTCTATTTATGGAGTTTATCATTTATTGCCAGAACAATTACGAAAAAATGTAGTTGGAGTTATAGTAAATAAATTTCGTGGAGATATGAGTCTTTTTGATGAAGGTATTAGAATTATTGAAGAACAGTTTAAAATACCTGTTTTAGGCGTTTTGCCTTATATTCCTTTTAATCTTGGTTTTGAAGATTCTCAGAGTTTAAAAAATTATACCCAAGATGTTAGTTGTGCAATAATAAAAGTTGGGGTTGTATTTTATCCGTATATGAGTAACTATAATGATTTTGAGCCTTTAATAGCTGATGAAAATATTGATTTGGAGTTTATTGAAAATAATATTTCTTTAGAAAACTTTGATATGATTATATTACCTGGTTCAAAACTTGTAATAAAAGATCTAAAGTGGCTAAAAAAGAATGGTCTTTTTGATAAAATTAAAAACTACAAAAAGCCAATTTTTGGTATTTGTGGTGGATATGAAATGATGTTTGAGAATCTATATGATGGGTATGCTTTAGAAAATAAAGAATCATGTCAAGAAGAGGGTTTAGGATTTATTGATGATGTTCTTGTTTTTGAGCAAGAGAAAGTATTACATAAAGGTGAATATAATATTTTTGAATGTGATGTAAATGGTTTTGAAATACACCATGGTAAAAGTCAAAAGTACCCAATTAGCTATGAAAGTACTAGAATAAATGGAACTTTTATACATGCAATTTTTGATAACGATAACTTACGAAATAAAATATTTAAAACTATAAATACTGAATATAAAGAGTTTAATTTTAATGAGTTTAAACAAACAACTATTAATAGTTTTATATTAAAACTAAGAGATAAAATAGATATGAATAAAATATTAGAAGCCATAAATGAATAAACTAAATCAATATGTCTTAGGTTTAAAATTTGTATTTTCATATTTTACAATTTTACCAATAAACTTTAAAAAAGAAGATGATTTAAGTACGAAAAATGTATTAAATTCAATGTTATACTTTTTACCTTTTGTAGGCTTTGTATTAGGCTTGTCAATAGTATTTTTATATGGTTTAGTTGAAAACTTAGAATGGTTTGGTGCTTTAATCTGTGCAATTGTTTATATGATAATGTATGGTTTTATACATACAGAAGCTATCTTGGACGTTGTTGATGCTATTTATGCTAAACATGGTGGGAAAGATGCATATGAAGTAATAAAGGATCCCACAGTAGGTGCAATGGGTGTTTTATATGCAGTTTGTTTAGTAATATTAAAACTTGCCGCAATTACATTTTTACTTTTAAATAATTTATTTCTTGAATTTATTTCAGTACTTATTATAAGTCGTTTTATCTTAGTTTTTTTGATAAGGGTCTTTGAATTTAAATCTACATTTATAACAATGTTGAAAGAATCAATATCTTTTAATGGACTTTTATTTTCATTTATTTTTACTCTTATTATGATAATAGTTTTAAGTGGGTTAAAGTCTCTACTTTTATTATTGATTGCTTTTATATTATCTTTTTTTATTTTTAAACTTATAAGAAAGAAATTAGGATTTTTAAATGGTGATGCTTTAGGTATGACTTTAGAGTTAACAGAAA
>Ga0193963_1000939_pt1 | contig 14888 bp, 11 predicted proteins | sample FB_6_MG_FD_140359 | JGI IMG/M metagenome (GOLD analysis project Ga0193963, IMG submission 140359) | Microbial mat bacterial communities from the Broadkill River, Lewes, Delaware, United States - FB_6_MG | ecosystem: Environmental > Aquatic > Freshwater > River > Microbial mats | place: USA...
CCTCCTATTCTTGGATACTACTCAAGCCAACAAACCTTAGAAGAAATGGAAAATTTTTTAATAGGAAAATGGTTTGATTTATTAAAGATTGATAACAACTTATATGAAAGATGGAAATAAAAATGCCTAGAAATATTACAGAAAGACAATCTCATCAAAAAGCGATTTATAGTGGGACTTTTGACCCAATTACAAATGGACACTTAGATATTATTGCACGAGCTGCAAATATATTTGATGAAGTAATTATAGCAGTTGCACAAAGTGAATTAAAAGGTCCTATGTTCTCTCATGAAAAAAGAGTTGAATTTGTTAATGCAGCAACACATCATCTTCCAAATGTTCGAGTTGAAGGTTTTGATACATTGCTTGTAGACCTTGCAACCCAGTTAAATGTGAACACTATTATTAGAGGTTTACGAGCAGTTTCTGATTTTGAATTCGAACTTCAAATGGGTTATGCAAATGCTTCAATAAACGATAAAATCGAAACAGTATACCTAATGCCTACACTTGAAAATGCTTTTGTTTCATCTACAATTGTAAGAGAAATTATAAGATTTGATGGTAAATTTCAGCATCTAGTACCTAAAGAAGTTTTAAAATGTATGTAGTTGTTGAAGGTATTGATACAGCAGGAAAATCAACACAATTAGAACTTTTACAAAAGAAACATCAAAATGCAATTTTTACAAAAGAACCAGGTGGTACAAATATTGGAATAAAACTTAGGCAAATGGCTTTAAATGGGGAAGCAAAATCAAAAATTGCTGAAATGTTTTTATTTTTAGCAGATCGAGCTGAACATATTGAAGAAGTAATAGTAACAAATAAAGAAAAAACTGTTATTTCAGATAGATCTATGATTTCAGGTATTGCATATGCATCATTGTTTCCTTTAGAAAAAATGATTGAACTAAATTTATTAGCTACAAATAATATTTTACCTACACATGTAATTTTATTAGAGTTAAGTCCACAAGAGCTTAAATATAGACTATCGCAAAAAGAAAATGATGCAATTGAGCTTAGAGGTATTGATTATTTGATCAATATACAAAATAGAATGAAACAAACGATAACAAAACTAGGCATTAATCATATTTTTATTGATGCTTCTTTAAAAATTGAAGAAATAGAAAAACAAATAGAGGATTTTTTAAATGAGTAAACAAGAAAACAAGGGCACTATTCAAAGTCTTAGAGGAATGAAAGATATTGTAAATGAAGAAAGTACATTATTTACATATTTTGTTGATAATGCCTCTGCTATTGCAAAAAAATATGGATTTTCTTATATGGAAACACCAATTTTAGAAGAAACAGCTTTATTTAAAAGATCAGTAGGTGAAAGTTCTGATATTGTTAACAAAGAAATGTATAATTTTACAGATAAAGGTGAACACGAAGTTTGCCTAAGACCAGAGGGAACAGCAGGTGTTGTAAGACATTTTGTTGAAAAAAAACTTGACCGTGCTGGGGGAACTCAAAGATGGTATTATTATGGTCCAATGTTTAGATATGAAAGACCTCAAAAAGGAAGATTAAGAGAATTTCATCAGTTTGGTTGTGAAGTATTTGGTATAGATTCAGTTTATGAAGATGCAAATATTATAATGATGATAAAAGATATTCTTGACTTCTTTAAAATTGGCTTTAAATTACAGTTAAACTCCCTAGGAGACCTTAATTGCATGCCTCAATACAAAGAAAATCTTGTACAACATTTAACTGGCTTTAAAGATGAACTATGTGAGGATTGTCAAAAAAGAATAACTACAAATCCAATTAGAGTGCTTGATTGTAAAAATGAATCATGCCAAGCAAAATTAGTAAATGCTCCTAAAATTACTCATAACTTATGTGAGTCTTGTAATACTGATTTTGAAAAGTTAAAAGAAATTTTAGAATTTAATGGCGTTGAATTTGAAGTTGATACTAACTTAGTACGAGGTTTAGACTACTATTCTAAAACTGCTTTTGAATTTGTATCAAATGAAATTGGTGCGCAAAGTGCTATTGCTGGTGGAGGTAGATACGATAGACTTGTAGAATTCCTTGGAGGTCGTCCTACACCTGGAATTGGTTTTGCTATTGGAATTGAAAGATTATTAGAACTTGTAAAAATGCAAGAATCAAAAGAAGATATTGTTTATATTGGTGCTTTAGATGAAGCTTCATTGAACACTGTATTAAAAACTGCTAATTCTAAAAGAAAAACTACAAAAACAATTATAGAATACACTCCAAGAGGTTTTGGTAAGCATTTTAAGCTTGCAGAAAAATCAGGTGCAAACATAGTTGCATTAATTGGAGAAAAAGAGCTTCTTGAGCAGACAATATATGTTAAAAATATAGAAACAAGAGAAGAAAAAACTATTAAAATAGAGGAATTCTAGATTGAATAATTATGGAATTAATATTTGGAGTGATGATAACTTCATAATTGAAGATGGAGAAGCAAAAATAAATTATGCTTCAAAACCATCTTTAATATCAATAGTAAAAGAAGTAAGAGAGCAAGACTTTAAAGGTCCTTTACTTTTACGATTTCCACATATAACAAATAAGCAAATAAATACCTTATATTCAACTTTTAATGACTGTATAAAAGAGTATAAATATAATGGAAGTTTTAATGCAGTTTTCCCTTTAAAGGTAAATCAACTGCCAATGTTTGTTAAACCTCTTATACAAAATGGTAAAGAATTTAATTATGGCTTAGAAGCTGGAAGCAAAGCTGAACTTATCATTGCAATGTCATATAATAATCTTAATTCCCCTATAACAGTTAACGGCTTTAAAGATAAAGAAATGATTCACTTAGGATTTATTGCTAAAGAAAAAGGCCATAATATAACACTTATTATTGAAGGTCTTAATGAATTGGAAACAATAATAGAGGTTCAAAAAGAAACTTCTTTGTCTTGTCCTAATATTGGATTAAGAGTTAGACTTCACAGTGGAGGTAGTGGAATTTGGGCAAAAAGTGGTGGTATTAATTCTAAGTTTGGATTAACTTCAACAGAGATACTTCAAGCCTATAGATTAATAGCAACAAACAATATGAGTGAATATCTTACAATGATTCATTTTCATATTGGTTCTGCTATGAATTCTATTAAACCTTTGAAGAAAGCATTAAGAGAAGCTGGACATATTTATGCTGAACTTAAAAACTTAGGTGCTAGTAGTTTAAACAATATAAATATAGGTGGAGGTTTAGCTGTTGAATATTCTGCTTATGAAAGAAGTAGATTTTATTCATTAAGAGAATTTGCAAGTGATGTAATCTTTACATTAAAAGATATTGCTAAACAAAAAGGGGTTGATGAACCAAATATTTTCACTGAATCAGGAAGATTTATATCTGCAGCTTCAACAGTTTTAATTGCTCCAGTTTTAGAATTATTTTCATCTGAACATAATATAAAAGATTTAAATCTAAAAAAAGACAATCCTCCTTTAATTACAGAATTAAATGCACTATTTAAACATATGACTAAGAAAACATCTTATGAATATATGCATGATGCAATTGATCATATGGAATCCTTATTAACTCTATTTGATTTAGGTTATATTGATTTACAAGATAGATCAAATGCAGAAGTTCTAGTTCACCAGATTATAAAAAAAGCTATATCTCAACTTGAAGTTGAAGATTATGAAGAATTAAAGAAACTTGATGAAAATATTCAAGAAAAATATCTAATAAATTTTTCTATCTTCCAATCACTTCCTGATTACTGGGGAATAGATCAAGAGTTTCCAATAATGCCATTAACACATCTTGATAAAAAACCAACAAGATCTGCATCTTTATGGGATATCACATGTGATAGTGATGGAGAGCTTCCGTTTGATTCAAAAAAACCTTTGTATTTACATGATGTTGATCTTAATAAAGAAGATTATTTTCTAGGTTTTTTTAATGTTGGCGCATATCAAGATACTTTAGGGATGAAACATAATTTGTTTTCTCATCCAACTGAAGTAAATGTAGTGTTTAAAGATGGAGAGGTAATGTTTGATGAAATTAATGAATCTCAAACAATTATGGATATTTTAGAAGATATTGATTATGATCCAAGTGATATTAAAAAAAGACTTAAAGAAAATTTAGATATAAACACATACAAAATACTAGAGAAATATTTAAATGATAATTCTTACTTAAAAACAATTTGGAGTTATAATGACTAAAGAGAACAGTTCTGAAAAAGAAATAGACAGTAATAAAGAAATTAATAAAAATAAAATATCATTTTTTAAACAAATAAAAGAAGACTTTAATGTACCGAAATTAAATGACCCTGCATTAGAATCAAACCTAGAGCTTTTCTTTAACTACCCAGGTGTTTGGGCTATAATGAGTCATAGAGTTACAAATAAACTATATTTAAAAGGCTGGAAAAGAACAGCTAGAGTTTTAGGTGGAATTACTTCACTATTTACAAAAACAGATATACATCCAGCAGCAACTATAGGACGACGTGTATTTATTGACCATGCTATTGGTGTAGTTATTGGAGCAACTACAATAATTGAAGATGATGTACTTATATATCAAGGTGTAACACTAGGTGGTGTTAGCTTAGATAAAGGAAAACGACATCCTACTATTAAATCAAACTCGGTAATAGGAAGTGGTGCAAAAGTTTTAGGAAATATTACTATTGGAAAAAACTCAAAAGTTGGAGCAAACTCTGTAGTAGTTTGTGATGTTCCTAAGAACTCAACAGCAGTTGGAGTTCCAGCAAAAATTCTTAAAAGAGATAATAAAAATTGTAAATTGGCACATGCAGATTTACCTGATATTAATAAAGAGATGTTTAAATATTTAATTGAAAGAATTCATGTTTTAGAAACTGCATTAAAAGAAGAAGATGGAATTGATGTAAGCCAAAAAGATAAAAAACTTGAAGAAGATTATAATAAATTCATTAATGCAATGAATTCAATAAGAAAATAAAATTTTAAAATGTATGATTTAGCTGCTTTTGGAATTATAACTGGTTTTATATCAGGGTTCTTTGGTGTTGGTGGAGGTTTGATTTTAGTGCCAATGCTTTTAGTATCTGGATTTATAATGAAAGAAGCTGTTGCTATTTCTATTATGCAGATGGTATTTTCATCAATATATGGTTCATTTCTAAACTCTAAAAAAGCAACAGGAGTTCTAAAAGATGGAATAATCATTGGAATTGGTGGTTTTGTTGGAGGTTTACAAAGTGGATATATTGTAACAAACGTCTCTAATGAAATACTTCAATATGTATTTATTGTAATACTTGTTTATTCTATTATAAAAATATTTATAACTCCAGCTGAACATGACTGCGATCAAAAATCAAAAAGTAAAGTGACTTTATTTATTATTGGTTTCTTTACAGGACTAGTTGCTATGAGTATTGGTGTAGGTGGTTCTGTGATATTAACACCTATTTTAGTAGGTTTTTTAAAATATGATTTAAAAGCAGCAACAGCACTTGGATTATTCTTTGTAATTTTTTCTTCAATTGCTGGGTTTACTTCACTTTCATTAAGTGGACACATGCTTTTTACACAAGGTGCTATTGTAGGTGTTTGTTCATTAATAGGTGTTTATTTTGGAATTATGCTAAAAAATAAAGTTCATTCAAACTCATATAAAAAATATATTTTACTTCTAAATACTCTAATTTTAATAACTATGCTTTACAAAACTTTTTAATTGTAATCATTTTGTAATTGATGTAATTTATAATTACGCATAGACATAATAAAAAAAGATTACGCGAACAATCTTTTATCTTCTTTCAAATACAACTGCAATTGTATTTGAAACTTGTCTTTATTTTAAATTATCTTTTAAAAGATATTCAACTGCCCCACCCTTTTTATAATATTCAACTTCTAAACTATTTTCTAATTTTGATTGAAAAGTAATAACTCTTACCTCATCATTTTTTACAATTTTTATATCTATTTTATCATTTGCTTTTATTCTATTTATATCAATACTTAGAAGTTCATTACCTTCTAATTTTAAAGAGTCAATATCATCTTCAATAAATTCTAAAGGTAGAATACCAACTTTTACTAAATCCTTTTTGTATCTATTAGAAAAAGATTTTGCAATAACAATTTTTACACCTAAAAGCTTTAAACCTTTTACTGACCAATCATTAATTTTTCCAAGTCCAAATCTATTTCCAGCAATTACTACTAAAGGAGTTTGATTCTCTTTCATTTTAAGACTAAAATCATACATAGTCATAATTTCACCACTTATAAAATCTTTTGTGTATCCACCTACTTTTGGATAGACTATTCTATTTTTCAATTTTAAATTAGAAAGAATTGATCTTATCATTACATAAGCATTTGCATGTCTATTTTCATAAGTATTAAACTCATCAGGTCTAAGACCAAGTGATTTAAGATATAAAGCACAAGGAGAGTAAGAACTAATATTTCCAAGAGGAGATAAATCTTCTGTGTTTATATTATCATCTAGTAAAGCTAATATCTTTGCATTTGAAATATTTATACTCTCTTTATTTTTAATATTAAAACTATCTATTTTATTAACATAAGTAGCATTTTTTTCATAATCATAATTTAAAGACTCACTTGTTTTAATATCTTTCCATTTTTCATCACCTGTAAATACATCTGTATATAACTCTTTATATATAGAAAAATCTAATTTCTCTATATATTCATTAACCTCGTGCATACTAGGCCAAATATCACTTAAGTATATATCTTGAACCAAACTTTCTTTTGTTATTTCAAAATTTGTATTTCCTTTTAGAGAGTAAGCTATTACTAAAGCAGGTGACATCATCCAATTTAATTTAATTAAGTTACTAAGCTTATTATCTTTAATTCTTTTACTATTACTTACACAAACTACATTCAAATTAAATTTTTCAATATCTAAAGCAATACTCTCACTTATAGTAATTTCATCTTTATCAATAATTTTAAAATTAAGCTTTTCTAGATATTTTAGTAAATCAAGTTTTTCTAAATATTGTTTTTGCACTAAAGAATCAAAAACAATAAACTTACTAATATCTTTGTTTATAAATATTCCAAAATCACTGGCTTTCTTTGCAATAAGACAAGCTTGTATTAATAAAGAGATACTCTTTTCAGTAGACATATCAATAAGTGATAAAACAATTTGATTGTCTTGTACAAACTTACCTTTTTTAAACGTTTTTAATTTAGCAGATAAATCTTTTATAAAAATTTCTTCTTCAATTGTTTTTAAAAGAATTGTAATAGGTTTAAGTGTCGATAAATCAAGATTAATACTTTCATCATATTTTATATTTGAAAAGCCTTGATATAAATCTTGTTTCTCATAATACATTTTGATTAATGAAGCATCGACACCTCTTGTTTTTTCTATATAAGAAATTGTATTATCATCAATAGGGAAATAACCACTTAATCCTTTACACTCAATTACTAAATTAGAAAACAACACTCTATCTTCAATAGATATGTTTTTTAAACCATCTCCATAAAACTCAACAATTTTTCCATTAATGTTTTTGTTTATTAAAATGGTTTTTAAATTTTGTATTACATCTTTAAAACTAAGACCTTGTGAGAGTGAACCTTTAATTTCAATACCTATAACATTAGGAAAATCAAAAGTAACATAAGAGTCAAAAATTGTACTTTGCAATTGTAATCTTCCAACATTAAGTCCCAAAACACCTAATGAATTAATTATAGTACTATGTTCATCTGTTCCACATAAAACTTCAGGAAAAAGAAAAACTTTGTTATTGATACTACTTAAGCTTATCATTGTCGATAAATATTCTAAATTTATTTGAGAATTGTTTATATTGGGAGGAATTATGGATATATTTTTATATTTATTGGCTACATACTTTAAGAAGGTATATCTTTCTTTATTCTTTTTTTCATTTTTGTCTATATCTTCATCAAGGTTATCTACAATAACATCAATCATAACTTTTGGCTGTATTAATTTGCTAGATATATTTTTAATATTAAAGTAATCATTTATACTATCAAAGTCTACAAGTAAAGGAACAGAGTTCAATTCATTTAAAACTATTCGATTAGAAATAAATTTTATTTGACTTAAAGAGCTTCTATTTGCGAAAACATTAAGAACATCATCTATTTTATTTTCATCTGTATTTCTAATATTTTGTTCTAGTAATATTTTTAAAGTATAAGGTAAGTTTCGTAATTTTGGAGAAGCTTCAAATATTTTTTTTAAATCACAATAATTGTAGCTATTACTATTAAACTCAAAACTATTTACAAATTTATTCAAAATTAATTCTTTCTACTGTTTTAATTTTCTATTAATTAAAAAGTATCTAAATAAACTTTAATTATTAATTATTTAAATAGACTTTTTATATAAAACATAGATGTATTAAGCCATGTATAAAATTTATTTCTCTTATTATTTGTTAAATACTCATAAATATCTTTATGTCCAAATAAAGAAGCAAAAGTAATTGGTGTTGTTCCCATTCCATTATTGGCATATTTATTTGCACCATTTTCTACAAGTATTTTTACAATATTTAAATACCCTTTAAAACAAACACCAGCAAGTGGTGTTTGTCCTCTATCATTTCTCTTATCAATTGAAGCATTATTTTGTATTAAGTAAGTTACTACCTCTTCTTGATTATTATAAGAAGCTAACATTAATAAAGTATTACCTTTTGTATCACACAAATCAATATTTAATCCTGCATCAATCATTTTTGATAATTCAAAAACATTTCCATGTCTTGCAAAATCTAATGCCATTTCTTGTAGTTGTAAATATCTTTGTTCTTCATCTTGAGTAATTGAAATCATATTTCTTGTCCTTATATTCCTAAAGCTTTTTTTACACCACTTGCGTAAGCAGGTGTTACTTTTTCAAAGTGTGCTAATTGTCTATTTATAATCTCCATAGGTACTCCATCCATTGAAGCTGCTATATTTGAAAATAGTTGTTCTTTTTGCGATTCATTCATTAAATTAAATAAATCTTTTACTTGTGAGTAATTGTCATTGTCAATGTTGTGATCATATCTGTTAGCATCACCATAAATTTTTAAATCAGGTTCTGCATAACTTGAATCTTCAACTGCTCCACCAAAACTATTAGGTTCATAATAAGCATTTGTAACTTCTTTTTTCTCATAATTCATAGAACCAGCTGTGTGATAAGTATTTACTTCATTAAGAGGTCTATTTACAGGTAAATTTTCATAATGAGTCCCTACTCTATATCTATGCGCATCTGGGTATGAAAAAATTCTAGCTTGTAGCATTTTATCAGGTGAGAAACCAATTCCAGGAACTACATTAGAAGGAGAGAATGATGCTTGTTCAACTTCATTAAAGTAATTCTTTGGGTTTTCATTTAAAGTCATAACTCCTACATCAATTAATGGATAATCACTATGAGGCCAAACTTTTGTTAAATCGAAAGGATTAAATTTGAAATTTAAAGCTTGTTCTTCTGTCATAATCTGGATTTTTACATCCCATTGTGGAAAATTAGATTCTTCAATATTTTCATATAAATCTCTTTGATTACTTTCTCTATCATTTGCAACAATCGCTGCTGCTTCTTCATTTGTTAAAGTTTGTATTCCTTGTTTTGTTTTAAAATGAAACTTAACCCAATATCTTTCATTTTTATCATTTACTAAACTATATGTATGTGAGCCATACCCATTTACATGTCTATAACTTTTAGGAATTCCACGATCTGACATTAAAATTGTCACTTGATGTAATGATTCAGGGCTTAATGACCAAAAATCCCAAGCTGCAGTGTTTGAACGTAAATTACTTGCTGGATGTCTTTTTTGAGTGTGAATAAAATCAGGAAACTTTTGAGGATCTCTAATAAAGAAAACAGGAGTATTATTACCAACTAAATCCCAATTTCCTTCTTTAGTATAAAATTTTAATGCAAAACCTCTTACATCTCTTTCTGCATCTGCCGCTCCTGCTTCACCTGCAACAGTTGAAAATCTTAATAATAGTTTTGTTTTTTCACCTTTTTGCAATACTTTTGCTTTTGTAAATTCTGATATATCATTTGTTATCTCTAATTCTCCAAAAGCAGCACTACCATTAGCATGAACAACTCTTTCTGGAATTCTTTCTCTATTTTGATGTGCAAGTTTTTCAATTAATTGATAATCTTGCATTAATACAGGACCTCTTTGTCCTGCTGTAATTGAGTTTTGGTTATCACTAATTGGATTACCTGCTGTTGTAGTCATAATTTTTTTCATTCTTTCTCCTTATGGATAATTTTTTTCTGTTGAGAAAGTTTATTAGTATTTTACTTAAATAGAACTGAATTTATAAAGGAAATTAATTATCCTTTGATATTTTTAATATTTTTAATAAACAATTAGCAAACACTATATTATAATATGAGCTTCAAAAATTTAAAGGCTATATAATTATGACAGATACTATTAAAATATTTAATGCAAAAGAAAATAACTTAAAAAATATTAATTTAGAAATACCAAAAAACAAACTTATTGTATTTACAGGATTATCAGGATCTGGTAAATCAACTCTTGCTTTTGATACTTTATACGCAGAAGGTCAAAGAAGATACATAGAATCACTATCGGCATATGCAAGACAGTTCTTAGACAAGGTTGGAAAACCTGATGTTGAAAGAATTGAAGGTTTAACACCTGCTATTGCAATTGATCAAAAAACAACATCTAAAAACCCGCGTTCAACTGTTGGAACAATTACAGAAGTTTATGATTACCTAAGATTATTATATGCAAGAATTGGAAAACAACATTGTCATAAATGTGGGGAACCAATTTCGCAAATGAGTGCTTCTGATGTAATTTCTCAAGTTTTAACACTTCCTGAAAACTCAAAAATTGTAATATTAGCACCATTAATTAATAGAAAAAAAGGTACTTTTGTTGATTTACTTGAATCTTTGAGAGGTAAAGGTTATGTAAGAGCTATGATTGATGGAGTTATGGTTAGACTTGATGAAGAAATAGAACTTGGTAAATCAAAAATGCATACAATCAAAGTTGTAATTGACAGAGTTGTTGTAAAAGAAGAAAACAAAGAAAGAATTGCACAAGATGTTGAAAAAGGTTTAAAAGAAAGTTTTGGAGAATTAGAAATTGAAATTTTAAATCATGAAGATGTTGGTGTTGAAAAACATATTCATTACTCTGAGCATATGGCTTGTTTTGATTGTAAAATCTCTTTTGAACCACTAGAGCCATTATCATTTTCATTTAATTCACCAAAAGGTGCATGTTCATCATGTGATGGTTTAGGTATTAGATATGCTCTTGATATGAAAAAAGTAATTAATGAAGAATTGCCAATTGAAGAAGGAGCCGTAAGAGTAATATACGGCTTTAACAAAGGTTTTTACTTTAAAATGCTTACTGCTTTTTGTCAAGCAGCAGATATTGATACTACAATCCCCTTTAAAGAATTACCAGAACATCAAAGAAAAGCAATACTTCATGGTGGAATTGAAGAAGCTAAATTTGTATGGAAAAAACATTCACTAAAAAGAAAATGGGAAGGTGTTGTAAAAATTGCCTATGACATGATAAAAGATGAAAAAGAGATGGCTGAGTATATGACTGAAAAAGCCTGCTCTGATTGTAATGGAAATAGATTAAAACCCTCTTCTCAAAGTGTATTTGTAGCAAATAAAACTATTGGTGATATTTTAAATGTTCCAATTGAAGATGCACACTCTTTTTTCCAAGATGAAAAAAACTTCAAATATCTTTCAGAACAAGGGCAATTAATTGCAAAACCAATTTTAAAAGAAGTAAAAGAGAGAGTTTATTTTTTATATGATGTAGGACTAGGATATATTACATTAGGACGTGATGCTAGAACTATTTCAGGAGGAGAAGCACAAAGAATTAGAGTTGCTTCTCAAATAGGTTCTGGACTTACAGGTGTTATGTATGTTCTTGATGAACCTTCAATTGGTTTACATGAAAGAGATACAAGTAAACTTATTAAAACTTTACGAGCACTGCAGGAAAAAGGTAATACTGTAATTGTAGTTGAGCATGATAAGGAAACAATTGAAGCAGCAGATTATATTGTTGATATTGGTCCAAAAGCTGGAAAATATGGAGGAGAAATTGTTTTTGATGGAACGCTTGATAAAATGTACAAAGCAAAAACATTAACTGCAAAATATTTAACAGGTGAAAAGAAAATCGATTATGTTCACAATCGTCCTCAAGAAGAGTTTATTGAAATAAAAAATGTAAGTATTAATAATATCAAAGACTTAGATGTACGAATTCCATTAAAGAACCTTTGTGCAATTACGGGTGTTTCAGGAAGTGGAAAATCTTCACTTATATTACAAACTCTTTTACCAGTTGCAAAAGAACTTTTAAATCATGCCAGAAAAGTTAAAAAAGTTGATGGTGTAGAAATTGCAGGTTTAGAAAAACTTGATAAAGTAATCTATCTAGATCAAAGTCCAATAGGAAGAACTCCTCGATCAAATCCAGCAACATATACAGGATTAATGGATGAATTAAGACTTTTATTTTCTAAAACAAAAGAAGCAGAAATAAGAGGTTATAAAATAGGACGTTTCTCTTTTAATGTAAAAGGCGGACGTTGTGAAAAATGTCAAGGTGAAGGTGAAATCAAAATTGAAATGCACTTCTTACCAGATATTATGGTTAAATGTGATGATTGTCAGGGACAAAGATATAATGCTCAAACCTTAGAGATTTTATACAAAGGAAAAAGTATTTCTGATGTGTTAAATATGAGCGTTGATGAAGCAGTAGAATTCTTTGTTAAAATTCCAAAGATACATGCAAAACTTCAAACATTAAGTGATGTAGGACTTGGATATATTACTCTTGGTCAAAATGCTATTACACTTTCAGGTGGGGAAGCACAAAGAATTAAACTAAGTAAAGAGTTAAGTAAAAAAGATACTGGAAATACTTTATATATTTTAGATGAACCTACAACTGGACTTCATTTTGCAGATGTTGATAGACTTACAAAAGTTTTACATCATTTAGTTGATTTAGGAAACTCTGTACTTGTAATTGAGCATAATTTAGATGTTGTTAAAAACTCTGATTGGGTTATTGATATGGGTCCTGAGGGTGGAAATAAAGGTGGATTATTAGTTGATGAAGGAACACCTGAACAATTAGCAGCAAATCATAAAAAATCAGGTTCACATACTGGTTATTATTTAAATAAAGAGATAAATCAATAATGTATGATAAAACAAAATTTACACAAAATTTAGCAATTGATAGATTTATTTTTGCTGTGAAAAATAATTTTTTTGTGGAAGCACATGAGTTATTAGAAGATGACTGGAATTTATATAAGAAGCAAGGTGAAAAGAAAAAGGCTTTAGTTTTAAAAGGTCTTATTAACGGAGCTACTGCTTTAGCCTTATATTTTGAGAAAAAAAGACCTGCTGGATATGAAAAAGTTTGGCCTGTATTTTATAAGTACGTGCCCTTACTTGATGAAGTAGATTTAGATAATAAAGATAGATTTTATTTTGCAAAAGAATTATTAATTGAAAAAAATAAACTTGTTAATAATTAAAATAATATGAAATGTGCTATAATATATTTGAATATAAAAAAGGCAAAATTTAAATGAATAAATTAATATTATTTTTTCTACTTTTAATAAATGTTTCAATAGCAAATGAAGCCTTTGACTACATAAAATTAACACCTAAAGAAGAAGCTTTCTTACGTAATACTGAAATAAAAGTAATCACCTCTAATACTTGGGCACCTATAAATATGTATAATGATGAAAATCAATTAGCAGGAATTGCTATTGATTTTTGGAATATCATAAAACAAAGAGCAGGTATTAAATCTGAAACAGTAACAGCTAAGAATTGGAATCATGTTTTAGAATCTATTAAAAATAAAGAGGCTGATATTACAATTGGAACCTCTTTTGACAGAAACAAACTAAAATATGCAAATTTCACTAACTCATATATTTCTTTTCCAATTGCTTTTGCTACATTATTTGATAAAAGATTTATTCCTAATGCTTCATTTTTAGAAGGTAAGAAAGTAGCAGTAGGAGAAAATTACAGTGCTCATAATATATTAAAAGAACATTATCCTAAAATTGATTTTGTATTAGTTAAAAATACTCAAGAAGCCCTTGAATTATTAAGTGCAGGAAAAGTAGAAGCTGCAGTTGATATTCTTCCAACAATTGCACATTTAATTTCTGTTAATGGATATTACAATCTTAAAATATCAGGAACAAGTGAATATGATGTTCATGTATCTTTTATGATTAGAAAAGATTACAAAGAATTACAATCAATAATAAATAAACATATTGCACTAATAACACCAGAAGACAAAAAAAATATTATAAGACAGTGGTTAACAGTAAAATTTGATAAAACCTTTGTAGGTTATGAATATTTATTCCAAATACTTGTTTTAATTGTTCTAATAGGTTTATTCTATGCCTTTAAACAAAAAGATTTAAAGAAATATAATGAAGAATTGAAAAAACTTTCTATTACAGACAGATTAACACAACTTTATAATAGAAGAAAGATTGATGAACTTTTAAATGAAGTTAAAAATAAAAAGTTTTCATTAATACTTTTAGATATTGACCATTTTAAAGAAATAAATGATATTCATGGACATTTAGAAGGAGACAAGGTTTTAGTTGAAATCTCAAACCTTTTGAAAAATAGTTTAAATCAAAATGATGAAATTGGAAGATGGGGTGGAGAAGAATTTTTAATAATCTGTAAAAATACAAGTGAAAAAGAAGCTTATATAATTGCAAGTAGACTAAAAAAAGCAATC
>Ga0193963_1000940_pt1 | contig 14882 bp, 14 predicted proteins | sample FB_6_MG_FD_140359 | JGI IMG/M metagenome (GOLD analysis project Ga0193963, IMG submission 140359) | Microbial mat bacterial communities from the Broadkill River, Lewes, Delaware, United States - FB_6_MG | ecosystem: Environmental > Aquatic > Freshwater > River > Microbial mats | place: USA...
ATAAATATAGTGGACACAACAAAGAGCAGTACAGCTGAGTTATTGTATAACTTCTATGAACAAAATGGTCTAAAAATTTCAAAGAACAATGCAGAATGTTTATATACGGGTATATATGACGATAGTCTTGCTTTTAGTACACCTAGGACGAATAAAAAAACATTTCAGGTAGTATCATCACTTTTAGAGTCAAAAATAGATGTTTCATATATCTCTGAGAAGTTACAAAAAAGAGAGTCTTTGGCAAAATTTAGGATGATACCAAAAATAATGCAAAGCTTAGAACTTTATTTGGAAGGGAGAATTGCAACAGTTTATGTAGAAGAGAAATGGATAAAAGAAACAGGAGTTGTGCTTTATGAGTGTGATGATGTTGTTGATATGGTTTTGTCTCTTGGAATTGTTGAAGTTGTAGCGTATTTTCGGATAATTGATAATAGTGTGAGAGTTTCTTTACGAAGTAAAAATGATATAGATGTATCAGTAATTTCAGCTAAATTTAATGGTGGCGGACATAAAAATGCAGCAGGATTTGTTATAAATACTACTGATTTAAAGAAAACAAGAAAAAAAGTTATTACTTCTATTCTAGATTACATCGAAGATTAAAATCTTTTTCTGTAATATCTTCTGCTGTAATAGCAATATTATTAGACTCAGTCAATTCAATCATTTTAGTTCGAAGTTCTTTTGATTCAAAAGGTCCTATATATATGGTTGTTTCACCTGAAGTATCGTTACAAATTGAGATTCTTGCTTGTGCTGTTTTTGTTTCTTGTACTAAAGTTTTAAATAAGCTGTATTTTAGGCTATTTGTTACAGCATAAAATATTTTAGAACTGTCTGTATTGGTTGTTTCTACTATTATTGTTTTTTTATCTTTAAGTATCTCTTTTGGTGTCTCTTTTGAAAATGTTTCTTCTTTGAATTGTGTTTTTTTATCTACTTCTATTTTCGTAAGTTCTTTTTCTTTGATAAAAACAGGTTCTTCATGATTTTTCTTTGAAAATTCTAAAAGTTCTTTTTCTCTTTCTAGTTCAAATAATCGATTTTTTTCTGCTAGTTTTTGTGCTTCGAGTTCTTCTTTATTAAGTACTTGATATTTAGTGAGTTGTTCAAGTTTTTTATTGATTCTTTCTTTATTGATATCTGAAGTTTTAAAGTCGACTTTTTTTAATGTTGGATATTGAATAACTTCAACTTTTTTTGTTGCTTTTTTTGTTGTGTTTATATCTATTGGCTCTTTTTTAGGAGTTTCATCATCAAAAACACCCATAAATAAAAGTATAAAAAAACTAAGAATAACAAATGATAATACTCCTCCAATAATCATCACTAAAAGTTTCAGTTTTTTAGTTTTAGGGTCAATATCTTTTGGTGTTTCCTCCTCTTCTTCTGGAGTCTTTTCTTCATTTATGTCATTGTTATCTTGTGTTGAGATTTCCTCAACTTTTTCTGGCTCTTCTTCTTGTATTTTTCGTTCTTGATGTACTGTGATTTCAGAAGATGCTATTTCTGTTATATGATCTAGTATTGCTTCATCAAAATTTATATAGAGTATTAGTTCATGATCCTCCAAATCAATTTCAAATCGAAAAGTTGTTTCGAGGTTTTTGATATCATTTCCATTCAAAATCTCTTTATGTGATATATTAAACTTTGTTTGCCCTACATCTTGAAATTCAGCTGCATTTATAGTAGTTGTTAATCCACCACATGCATTGGAAACAAATTCATTAATTGCATCTTCTGCATCATCGTCTATCTCTTCTGAAAGATCAGTGATTGGTGAACCCATCATTGTATTAAAAATAAGTGATGCGCTTTTTGCTGGGACTAAATATGAAAATTTAGAAGAGAAATTTGAAAAGTCAAAAGTTGATTCTACTTGTAAGAGTTGTGTATCTTCAATATCAAAAGGATGTGCTTTTGTAACTTTCAGAATTTTGGCATCTTTTGCAAGAAGACCAGCTAAGGTTATTGTTAAACTATCTTGTATAAGTTTTGATAAGTCTGATGCCATATTTAATTTTCCAATTTTTTATTAAGTCTGTTTTGTTTTTGTTGTGCTAATATTTTTTCTTTATTTTTTCTATAATATTCTTTTCTGTATTCTTTGAGTTTTTCTTTTTTCTTATCTCTATATTCTTTATCATATTCAAGTCGAGTCTTTTTATTTTGTGCATAGTATTGTTGCTTTTTGTCTCTATATTCTTGAATCTTTTTACTAATTATCTCTTCTCTTGACTGAATATGGAGTTTTTGTTTTTTTGCTATCTCTTTTAGTTTTTGTGCAAAGTTCCCTCCAAAAAGTTCAACTTCATAATCAATCGAACTTATTTTTTTGATATCATTTTGCTTTTTTTGCATTTTCGATTTAAGATAATAAGCTCTTTTTTTTTGTTTATGTTCTAAAATTTTTGCTTCTCGTCGTTTTTTTAGTTCAGTTAAATCCATTTTAATTAGCTAATGTTTGTTATTATCTTTTCAGTGCATTAACAGTTTGTAACATTGAGTCTGTTGTGTTGATAGATTTTGAATTAGCTTCATATCCTCTTTGTGCAGTAATTAAATCAACCATTTCTGTTACAAGTTGTACATTTGAACCTTCAATCATACCTTGTCTAATTGTTCCAATACCATCAAGTCCAGGAGTTGACTCAATTGGATCACCTGATACTTCTGTTGCTAGATATAGGCTATCACCTTGTGGTGCTAAACCTGATGGATTGATAAAGTTTACTAATGTAATTTGTCCTAGTTCTGAGATTTCACCTGTTGTTGCATTTTCACCTGAAATGGTTCCATCTTGTGCAATTGAAATTTTTACTAAATCATCAGGAACAACAATCTCTGGTTCGAGTGCAAAACCTTGCCCATCAACAATAGTTCCCTCACTATCTAATTTGAAAGCACCATTTCTAGTGTATGCAATTTCTCCAGCTGGAGTAGTAATTTGAAAAAATCCATTTCCTTGAATAGCTACATCATAGGTGTTTCCAGTTTCTTTCAAGTTTCCTTGTAAAAAATTTTTTTGAATACCAGATACTCGTACACCAAGTCCTGTATCAATACCAGTTGGGTTAGAAGTGTTTGCGGAAGTAGCTCCTGCTGTATAATTTAATGATTGATACATCAAATCTTGAAATTCAGCTCGGTCTTGCTTAAATCCATTTGTATTAACATTGGCAATATTATTTGAGATAACATCAATGTTTTTTTGTTGAGCTGTCATACCTGCAGCTGCTGTATATAATCCTCTAATCATAAATTATCCTTATCTAGTATAAATTACTAATATTCTACATCAGTTTATATTAAAAATATATAAAACCAAATTAAGATAAATTTTAAAATAATTTAAGTATAATGTATTTAGTATTTTATATTGCAAAAGGATATTTATGAGAATTTTAATAGTAGATGATAGTTCAACAATGAGAAGAATTATTGGGAATGTTGTTCAGCAACTAGGAGTACCAAAAGAAGATTTTGATGAGGCAGAAGATGGTGTAGTTGCTTGGAAACTATTTCAAGATAATAATAATTACGATGTAGTATTAACAGATTGGAATATGCCAAATATGAATGGTTTGGAGTTAGTTAAAACTATAAGAGCTAAAGATAAAAAAATACCAATTGTAATGATTACAACAGAAGGTGGAAAAGGTGAAGTTATCACTGCTTTAAAAGCTGGTGTAAATAATTATATAGTTAAACCTTTTAGTGCTGAAATTTTAAAAGAAAAACTAGATGGTCTAGTTAAAGGGTAGTCCATGAGTATGAGTCAAGAAGAGATTGAAGCACTCATGAGTGGTGCTGATGATATACAATTTGACGATGCTGAAGAATCTGCTGATGATCAACCATCAGCAGAAGAAGATTCTTCAACACAAGAATCTGTTACTGAAGATGTACCTTCAGATAACAAAGAAGCAATAGAAAATACTCCTCTTGAAGAAACAGAAAATGATGACACTTCTGAAGTAGATATAGAACAGATGCTAGCTGGTATTGATGGGGTTGTTGATGATGGGAATAATTCAGATCAAGATGTAGATGATATTTTAGCTGGGATTGACGGTATTGTTGACGATTCAACAACTCAAAATGATGATAGAATTGTTAATTCTGCTGATGATATGGAAGCTAAGATTAATAGTAGTCAATATCCATTGCCAGTAAGTGATGAAAATAAAGTAGTAAATCAGTTAAATGAAGTTGCTGATGATAGTGAAGAGAAAGCATCCCAAATATTTGATGTATTGAGTTTTATATTGGATGAAAATTCAGAAATTTCAAAATATAATAAAAGTATGGCTGATTTTATTGAGCAGCAAGCTCAATTATTGGAATCTTTATCATCAAAATTTCCCAATGTAAATATTTTTAATGAAAATTTAACAAGTGCTAAAACACTTCTTGAAACATCAAAAGATCTTTCATCTAAAGTGGATGCTGAAAATAATAAAGTTTTTGAAGCAATGGAATTGATGCAATATCATGATATAAATCGACAAAAAATAGAACGAGTTATGGCAGTGATTAAAAAACTTAGTAGTTATTTAAATGGAATATTTGAAGATGAATCTGGAAAAGCAGATGTACAAATAGCAAAACATATTTCGGGTGATTCAAATGATATTGTTGATAGCGACGATATAGAATCGTTGATTTCAGAATTCTCTTTAGACTAAAAGGAAAAGTATGACACAAGGTATACATCAATTAACAGCAAGTATGGTAAATCAACTTAATAGAGTTGATGTAATTTCAAATAATCTTGCAAATGCAAATACTGTAGGATTTAAAGAAGATAACTTAGCAGAAGGCTCTTTTAATAGATATCTAAAAACTCAAATTGAAAAAGATGAAGTTATAGATAAAGAAAGCTTTGTTATGGATACTATTCCAAAAATAGATTCAAAATTTAAAGATGAATCAATTGGTGCGCTTATTGAAACTGGTAATAATCTTGATTTTGCCATAAAAGATAAAAATATGTTTTTTAAAGTGCAAAACAATCAAGGTGATATAGAATATACTAGAGATGGTTCTTTTAAAGTTATTGATGGGGAACTAATAACTCAAAATGGTTATAAAGTCTTAAATGCCAATAATGGAGCAATTGATATCAATGACCCACAATTTAAGCAAAATATAGCACTTGTTTCTACTGAGTTTAAAAATCTTGAAAATATTGGAAATAATAATTATAAAGCAATTGATGAGAATAATATTGTTCAAGTAGCAGACAATGAAACATTTTTATTGCAAAGTACATTAGAAAAAAGTAATGTAAATACAATTAAAACAATGGTAGGTCTTATAGAGGCACAAAGAAAATTTGAACAGTCGCAAAAAGCAATTACTGGAATAGATACAATTAATGCAAAAGTAATAGAATCTATTGGTAATGGAAGATAGTAGGTAAAGCCAATGCATGCAAGTAGTGTTACAGAACTTTTATTTCAACAATTAAATTTCCGAGGAGAAAGACAAAAAGTTATATCTTCAAATATTGCAAATATAGATACACCTGAATATAAAACAAAAAATCTTAAATTTAAAGATACATTACAGAAAACAAAAGAAGAAAGTAATCTACAACTTGCACAAACACATAGCCAACATATGGCATTGTCTTTTTCTGACAACAAGAGCGATTTTGAAGTTTATGAAGTAAAAGGTCTTGTTGAGCAAAATGATGGAAATAATGTTAACCTTGATGCACAAATGAGTGAGATGTCAAAAAACAATGTGATGTTTTCAGCAATTCAAAGTTCAATTAAAAAAGACTCTGCATGGTTTAAAACTATGATTGATGCTTCAAGTAAAAATTAAATAGGAAATAGTATATATGGAACAAATTTTTAAGTTTATCAATAATCTTAATTCAGCTCAAAGAGCAGTAATTATAGGTGGTTTTTCAGTATTATTTCTATTTTTAATTGGATTATTAATTTACTCTAATATAAAAGCAAAAGATGAAGAACTCAATTATACTATTGCTACAAATTTAACAAAAACACAAGTTATGCTTGCAAGTAGTGAACTTGATGCTTCTTCTATCCCTTATTCTATTGTAGGTTCCGGAAATAATTTAACTTTGAAAACAAATAAAAATAGTATAAATATTGCTAAAATTAAATTAGTTACAAGTGATGCTTCAACTACAAAACATACTGGATGGGAAATTTTTGATAAAAGTTCACTTGGTACAACAAATTTTGAGAATAAAGTAAAATATTTAAGAGCACTTGAGGGTGAACTAGGTAGATCTTTAGAATCAATTAGTGGTATCTTATCTGCTTCTGTAAAAATTGCAATTCCCAAAGAATCGGTATTTACACAAAGAAAAACAGATCCTACAGCATCGGCTGTTCTAAATTTAAGAGAAGGAACAGCTTTATCTCAAAGACAAATTGAAGGAATTAAAAATTTTATAGCCTCAGCAATTCCAAAATTGAAACCAGAAAATATAAAACTTATTAATCAAAACGGCTCACTTCTGGAAAATAATCCAGAAAGTATGGAGAGTTTAAAGTATATAGAACATGAAAAATATAAAACTAAACTTGAAAGTGACTATGAAAATAAAATAAAAGATTTACTATTACCATTTTTAGGTGATCAAAGAGTTGTTGCAAAGGTATCTATTGAATTAGATTTTACAAAACAAGAAATAAATCAAGAGATATATGAACCAGAAGGAACAATTAGAAGTCAACAAACAACAGAAATTGCAGCACAATCAGATGCAAAAGAACCTCAAACAGGTGGAGTGCCAGGAGCTGAAAGTAATATTGAAGATCCAGAAAATGACAATAGTTTAAAAACAAAAAAAACTTCTAAAGAAGAAGCAAAAAATGTCACTAATTATGAAATTTCAAAAAAAATAATCAGTCAAAGAAACAATGCTTATGCTGGTATCTCAAAAATTACAGCAGCTGTTACTTATGACTCTGCTGTATTAGAAAAAGTAGAAAATAAAGAAGAATTTATTACTAGTTTAAACTCAATTGTTCAAGTTGCTATTGGTTATCGAGAAAATAGAGGAGATAGTGTTACTGTAAAATCTTTTAAATTTATTGGTTTACAACCATTTGGAACTAAGCCTGAAGATATTGTAAGTGAAGAAGATAGTTTAGGCTTATTTAGTACTCAAGCTATGGTTAAAGAATATGGCGAATATATCCAGTATCTTATCGCAATGATTCTATTGTTTGTTTTTTATAAAAAGTTTATAGCAAACAATGAAATATCTTTAGCAAGTGGATCAGGGACTTCGGCAGGAGAAGGAAGTGATGAGTATGAAAATTTATTTGATGAATTTGATGCCCGAACAGAACAAAGTAAATTAAAAGCAAAAGTTAAAAGTCAAATTTTGAGTAACCTAGATGGCTTAAGTGCTGAAGAATCTGCAAAATATGAAGTTCTTATTGAGCAAATTGAGAAAAGTGTAAGTGACCATCCTGAAGATATAGCACAAATGATATTGATGTTATTGAACGAGGGTGGCAGTAAATTACAATCATAGGAAAAGGTAAATAAGATGATAAAAGAAACAACAAAAAATACTATTGAAGGTATGCCTATGATTGAAAGAGTTGCACATTTTTGTGTCCTTATAGGAGAAGAAGCAACTGTAAAAATCTTTCAAAGTTTGCCAAATGAGGTTGTAGAAGATTTATCTATAGCAATTACTCAAATTAGATCAATAGACAAAGAAACATCTTTGGGAATTTTAGAAGAGTTCCATTTATATATACAGTCTAGTTCATATATTAGTTCTGGTGGGTTTGATTATGCAAAAGATATTTTATATAAATCATTAGGAAAAGCTGAAGCAGATAAAGTGTTGGCAAAACTAGCAAGGCTACAAGAAGCAAAACAAGCTTTTTCATATCTTGATAATATTGACCCTAAACAACTTGCAGATTTTATTAAAGATGAGTCTCCTCAAACTATTGCTGTTGTATTGGCGCACATGGATGCAGAAGATGCGTCAATGGTTTTATCAAAACTAGATGATACTTTAAAAGTTAAAATATCTATGCAGATGGCAACTATAAAAGATGTTTCACCAAGTATTGTACAATCTATGTCAAAAGTTTTGGAGAAAAAATTAGAATCATTATTAGCTTCTATTGTAACTGTAGGTGGTGTTAAAACAGTAGCTGATATGCTCAATAAAATGGGTTCAAAATCAACAGAAATTTTAGAAAATATTCAAGGTTTAGATCCTCAATTAGCAGCAAAAATAAAAGAAAATATGTTTGTATTTGAAGATCTTCTTGCACTTGATACAAATGATATTATGAAAGTTTTAGGTAATATTGAAACAGAAGATTTGACAATCGCTTTAAAAAATGCAACTGAAGAAGATATGGCAATTATTATGGGATCGATGTCTCAAAGAGCAAGAGATAGATTTAAAGAAGAGTTTGAAATGCTAGGAAGAACGAAGATAAAAGATATTGAAGATGCTCAACGAAAAATATTAGATGTCGCTATGCAACTATTAGAAAGCGGTGAAATCGAACGAATTGATGAGGAATAATTATGTCAGGAAATAATGTAAATACAACATCACAAGTTATAAAGTCTACGAATGAAAGTACCCCTTATGAATTAGGACAGTTTATCTCAAATGATGCTCATCAAACAAATGAGATGAAAAATGTAGCTGTTTTAAATGATAAATCAATCAATGGAAATGTAGATCCTGTATTACAAGAGATGAAAAGTTTACAGCAAATGCTATTGCAAATTGGACAAAGAGTTGAATCTATAGAAAATGATGGAATAAAAGGACGAGACTTAGATAGACAATTAGTTGAAGCCTTAAAAGATTTGAAACATTATTCAACTTTTTTTGAACAAGCAACATTTCAAATGGAAACAAAACTCGTAAAAACATCTTTTAATATTGCAAAAAAAATCATTGGAATTGAACTTGGTGAAAATTCAGTAGAGATAGCAAAAGAAACTATTCGAGGGATGATGGATAAAATTAATACATCATCGAAAGTAACTATTCATTTAAACCCTAAAGATTATATAGCAATCAAAGAGCAACTTACTTTTGATAGTTTTGTTAACTTGCAAGAAGATCCAAATGTTACAGCAGGTGGAGTAGTTATAGCAAGTGATTTAGGGAACTTTGATGGGAATATTGAGGCGAAACTTGAAACTATGTTAGGATCATTAGACGCACTTATCTAAATTCAACACTAGAATGAATCATTATTACACTATGTATAAGTAAATATATTTAAATAGTATACAAAATAAACTTTTTTATGATATAATTTAGAAAATAAGATTATAAAGAATAGATATGGAAATTACAACACAAGATTACAATGCGTTAGTAGATACAGAAGCGAAGGTCGATGTTATATTAGGACATGCGGATATTACAGTAAAAGATTTTTTAGATTTTACAGAAGGTGATATCTTAGCACTCAATAAAGTAGCTGGTGGTGGTGGTGATATATTTGTAAATGAAAGAGTTGTTGGCATTGGCGATATTATAGTGATTGAAGAAAAACTAGCAATAAGAGTTCAAGATTCAATGAGTCCAGAAAAAGTAGTAAATTTCTTTTTCGATGAAAAAACAGTTTAGGAGAATATTATGGCAATAAATGCAACAAATGCACAGGAAACAGCGGCAACAGACAAAGCATATTGGGATAAGGTAAAAGCTGATAGAGCAGCTAATGCACAAGTAAGTACAGGAACTGATGAATATGGAAATGCTGTCACAACTGCAATTGCAAATGATAGTTTAACAAATAATGATTTTTTGAAATTAATGCTAGAAGAATTAAAACAACAAGATCCAACTAAACCTCAAGATAGTGCTGCTTTGATGGATAGTCAGTTGAAAATGTCTACGATTCAATCAAACCAAGATATGTCAGCTGCAATGACAACATTGCAAGCTTCTTATGCAAACTCTGCTTTATCTACTGCTGCTAATCTTGTTGGTAAAACAGTTCAAAACGGTGAAACAGATGATAATGGAGATAACAAAGTATATAAAGTAAATACTATCGAAAATAAAAATGGTGAATTGTATATGAAAGTTGCCCAGATGACTGGAATAGTTGATGGACTTAAAAATACTGACACTGACAAAATTTCTCGTTACGATGCAAATGGTGTCATCTATGAAGATGGTGTTGCTACTGAATATACACTTGCATTAGATAGTGATGGAAGATTTACTTATAATGAAGATGGAACATTAAAAATCTTAGATAAAGATAATGATGTAATTAAAGATGCCGAAATAACTGATCGTTATGTATATGCAACTTCAGCTTATACCTATGCTGATCCTGTTGAGATACCATTGAGTAGTGTAACTGTAGTTAGTAACTAAAAAGGGGTTTTTTATGAATGGTTCAATTTATAATGGTAAATCTGCAATTATCTCCTTTCAAGGAGCACTTGATATAGAGTCAAATAATGTAGCAAATGTTAATACAATAGGATTTAAATCAGACTCAGTATCCTTTAATGACTTGATGTATCAAGATGGTGTTGGAAAAGGTGTAACTAGAAATGATCCTTTAAAAGATTTTTCTCAAGGGGGTATCAAGCCTAGTAACTCCGAATATGATTTTGCTATTTCAGGACCAGGATTTTTTACGCTTCAAGATCCAATGGAACCAGAGAAATTATTTTACTCAAGAACAGGTCAATTCTCTAGTAACAATGAAAACTTCCTTACAAATAGTGAAGGCTTGATTGTTATGGGCGTTGCTCCCACTGTAACTGGTGATGTGATTACTTCTGAATTTGAAAATAATATTACTTCAACAGTTGTTGATACAGCTGATTCTTTTTATACCCTAAATACATATACTTCAAATTATACACGAGATGCAAAAGAGATTCAATCTGTGATAACAAACTTAAGTACGATAGAAGCTGTGATCAATGGTACAGCAACAGAAGAAGAAAATGCAATTATCGCTGCAAATCCATCTCTGATGGAAAACTATGAAAAATATAAAACACAAATTGAAAACATTCAAACGATCACTTCTGGAGATAACTATAAAAGTATAGATACTATTTTAAATGATATAGATGAAATCATAACAAATTATTCAAATGCGTTAAAACTATTTTCTGTTAATTCTGTTGAAGGTGAAATTGCATCAAAAGCAAAAAGTAGTGTTGTTTTCCCTACAACACTTACTGAAAATAGTGTAAACACTATCGAAATTTCGATAAATGGAATCAAAGTGCAACAAAATTTTGATACAAGTATGGAAAATACGCTAAAACTTTTTTCTGATAAGATAAATTTACTAGCAGGGGTAACTTCTAGTATCGATAATACAACAGGTGAATTAACAATCGATTCAATGATATCCGGTCAAAATATGATCGTGAAAAATGCAAAAGTAAATGATCAGATGTTAAGTGTAGACAAAATACAAGAAGCATCAGGAAGTGGTGAAAATTTGATAACAGCTTTATATGCTGATTTACAAGAAAACTTAGCAAAAGTTGGAGCATCAGCTGTAACGAATAAAAGTGAAATTGCTGATATACAAAGTGGTGCAGTTCCTCCATTAGAGGCAATACGCTTAGACCTCAATGAACTGGGAATGAGTACAACCCTTTATGAAAAAATAGTAAATGGTAATTCATTAGCTACAGCATCGTATCCTCAAATAGAAAGTGAAGATGGAAATATATATCTTACTGATGGTGATGCTCGATTTTTAGTAGGAAGACTTCTTCCTGTTACTTTTACAAATGTAAGCGGCTTAGAACCACAAGGGGACAATGTCTATACACAAGGAAGGGATCAAAAAGAGCCTATTTATATAGCTGATTCAGCTGAAGTGATGGGCAAATTTGTTGAAAATAGTAATATTGATTTATCTGAGAGTTTAGTAAATCTTATGATTTGGCAGAAAGGTTTTGAAGCAAATTCAAAAACTATTACAACTTCTGATGAGTTATTGAAAACCGCGTTAGCACTTAAAACAACTTAAGTGCTCACATTTAAGTAATTAGTTGTTTACTGATTATTTATATTTGAGCATAGAAATGTTCGTATTTTATATTTAAAGGAATCATCATGGTTGGAGCACTTTGGACAGGGATCTCAGGATTAGCAGGTTCACAAACAGCACTAGATAATGAGTCAAATAATATTGCCAATGTTAATACAATAGGTTATAAAGCATCAAGAATCTCATTTGCAGATCAAATGTATCAAGATAAAATTGGTAAAGGGGTTACTTCATTTGATATAGAAAAGATGTATACTCAAGGAAACCTAAAGAATACTGGTGTATCTTATGATATGGCACTTTCTAGTGATGGTTTTTTTACAGTATCAAATGGTTCTGAAACTTTCTACACAAGAGCTGGTAACTTTAGAATGGGAGAATCAGGTAATTTAGAAGATGTTGGACAAAACAATGTTCAAGGTTGGGCAATGTCACCTATTACTGATGATGATAGAATTTCTACAGATATAAATGCAACTTATTTTACAAACGAATTTAGTAAAACGCTGGGAAATAAAATCATCAGAGATAGTTCAACTATTGAAACAATTGTAGCAAAAGCAACAGATTTTACCACTACAGCTGCTTCAGATGTAGAAACAGTATTTAGAGGATTTGGTGCAAAAACAGCGAGTGCTAAAAAAGCTGATATTGATGCTTTGATTACTGAATATAATAGTCTATTAACTACTCATGCAAAAGCTGATCCTAAACCAACTGCTGCTTCTTCTAGTGTACAAAAAAATTATCTTAATTTTAATCTTGATACGGTAAAAATAGAAGAGGGTGATGAGATATATCTATATATTGATGGTGATAGATATGCCGAAAAGTTTGATACAGATGAAGCAACAACTTTGAAAAAATTTGCAGATCAAATTGCAAACTTAAAAGGATTTGATGCACACTATACAAATGGGATGGAAGATAATGCTAGTGGAACAATAGGTGAAAGTGCTTATGAGTTTGATAATGTATCTGGAAATGACCCTAAAGGTGGTTTATATATCGAGAGTTTGATCCCTGGATTACAGTTTAGAATAACAGAGTTTGGTTCAGTAGATACAAGTAATGATAACCAAACAACAAAAGGTGAAGTAAAAACTATCCAAGCAGCTGTTCAAGGGACAGGAATGGGTGCTATCGAGTCTGTTGAAGAAGCTTTAGCCAAAGCAGTTTCTGGAAAACAACAAGATGTATATAGTACAGATGAACTTATGTTAAGTTCAACGCAAGTTGATAACCAATTTACATATCAAATAAATATTTATGATAAAGATACAAAATCAGTTGAAAATGTACCGTCAGTACCATTAGTGTTAAGTAATCCAGTTGGAGCAGCAGGAGGTGTAGCTAGTGTTGATGACATTGTAAATGCTATTAATACTGTTGCAAATGCAGATGGAACAGCATCAAAAGGTGAACTTGCATATTATGTAAAAGCTTTTAATGTAAATGGTAATTTAGTAGTTCAAACACTCGACAAAAATTTTGATGTAGAATTTACAGGAGAATTAAAAGGTCCTATCCCTGAACAACAACTTATAAAACTTACAGGAAATGTTGACTTAGCTGAACACCAAACTGTTGGAATTACAGGTACAACGACTGCACTTGCTACATTTGCAGGTAATGCTATATCTGGTGCAGTTATTGGTGATACAGGTGAAGAAACTATAGATAAAATTATTGCAGATAAAGATGCTCTAATAAGCGCATGGAATGCTGATCCAGCTAATGTTAATGATCAGCTAAGTAATATTCTTAAAAATGATGCGGGTGAACTCGAATATGTTTATGAATATCAAGCAGCTGCTCCAACAATTACACCTGCTGTTGCGGGTGCAGGGTTAACAATATCGGCTACTACTGTTACACAAGCTCATACCGATCAGTCTACTGGTTCTACAGTGGGAGCAGGTACTACAGCATTTAGATTTTTAGATGTAGAGGTAACAGGTATAAATCATGGTGATTCAACATCTGCAACAATAGAAAAAATTGTGGCTGATAAAGATGATATAATTACTGCTTGGAATTTAGCTAATCCAACTGCTGAAATTGATGATATTTTAAAAGTATCTTCTGATGAGTTAAAAATTGTGTACAAAAATACTCAAGGAGATACTCCATCTATAGCAGCAGCATCTGGTTATTTGGATTCAAGTTACGGAATGCAATTTGATGATGCAGATGAATTAGTAAAAGGATCGTTTAATGGGCTTATTACTAGAAACAATGATTACAGTGGTAGAGAAGGTGCAGGTGCAGAGTTTTTAAAAATAACTACTACTATCAATCAAACAGCATCACAAGACAGTATACAGCTTCGGCTTGATAGTTTAGGTTTAACTGATAGCGCATTTGGCGACTTTTCTGTTGATAGTACAGGACTTGTAACTATGCAACAAGATGGAGTAGATTTTGCGGTAGGACAAGTATCAATTGCTAAATTTACAGACAATAGAGGACTTGAAGCGATAGGTGGAAACTTACTCAAAGCAACTACGAGAAGTGGAACAGCTCTATACAACATAGACAACGATAAAACAGCAGAAGTAAATGGTGGTCAGTTGGAGCTTTCAACAGCAGACTTAAGTGAATCATTGGTAAACCTTATGGTTTTCCAAAGAGCTTTTGAGGCAAATGCAAAGTCTATTACAACGGCGGATTCTATTTTAACTACTTTAATTCAATTAAAAAGATAGGTTTTATAAATGGATAATTTTTTACTTTTATCAATACTTGGAGTACTTACTGTATATTTTTACAGTAGTATGAATGTATACAAATCGCTTTATCGTAAAATAACGGAAGAGAAAACGATGGTGGAAG
>Ga0193963_1000945_pt1 | contig 14805 bp, 9 predicted proteins | sample FB_6_MG_FD_140359 | JGI IMG/M metagenome (GOLD analysis project Ga0193963, IMG submission 140359) | Microbial mat bacterial communities from the Broadkill River, Lewes, Delaware, United States - FB_6_MG | ecosystem: Environmental > Aquatic > Freshwater > River > Microbial mats | place: USA...
GTTAGTACTCGTTCGAGTACTGAAACTAAAGGTTTTTATGCTGTTTTATTGTTATGATTTGTCACTCTAACAGCAGAGGACAAATTTCCTATATAAGGCTTTTTATTAGGTTCGTTTGTCGCTTATTTGTTTCAGCGACTTATGTATTATAACATATTTAATATTGTTTGTCAAGAATTATTTTTACTTATTTTTCAATTCTTATTTTCGCTACAAGTTGTATTTACTCGTCTGTAGCTTTTATATTATAGCATTTCAATTCTTGATTGTCAAGAAGTTTTTTTCGCTATTTTTTTACAAATGTTTTTTGTTTTTCGTCATCGCCATTTACTTAAGCGACTTCGTTATTTTAACACAACTCATCCTCGTTGTCAAGGATTTTTTTTGTCGATTTATGTGAACTCCCGTTGCTAGTATCGACTGCTGCAGCCTACTTACACGTGATTGCTAAGCAACTTCGACAGCTTGTATATTTTAACACTAAGAAGTTAAAATGTCAATAGTTTTTTTTATATTTTATAATTATTTTTCTATTAAATTCCACATTGCCTCAATTCCAAAATCTAGAGCCCATATTCCAACTCCTGCTAAATCATATTTTCTATATATATTCAGCCTATTATTAAGTGAAACTTCATCCTCATTCCACATCTTACACAAATTTCCATCTATATATCCTTCATAATAATTCTGTCCTAAAACTTCATCATAGACAAATTCTATATTGTATTTATCTATTACATTATTAGCTGTTTGTAATTTAAGTGCATTAGATTTTATAGTTCCATTACTTAAATACTCCCAAAATCTAGTATAAAAAGGCATAGCCATAATTACCTTCTCACTATCTACGCTCTGAAGTAAGTTTTCAACGCCATACTCAATCCACGGAATATCTGCTACCGATCCCGGTGTTCCGCTTACATGCTGATCATATGCCATCAATATTATATAGTCTGTGTACTTACCAATTTGATACCTATCTGCAAATCTAGACCATGTTTCTGAATCGGACAGAACTGCGACATCTACAGAAATTACTATATCATATTTATTAGCTTTACAATACAACTCTTTTATGAACGCTGAATAAACATCCCTTTCAGTCATATATACATTTTCAAAATCTATATTAATACCATCATAACCTTCATATAGACTTATGTTTATTATTTCATCTACAATATTACTTCTAGTAATGCCTTCATGTAATAACTTACGAGTTAGTTCTTTATCAAAACTATTATTAAACGTCGCCCATATTTCTTTTCCATTATTATGAATATAATCTATATAATCATTATCTGCTACATCATAGAAATAATCTCTAGATGCATTTTTATCATTATCAAAATCATCTGCAATTGCTTGAATATATTCAACTGTTTTGTTATTACTGTCTGATTTGATTATTTTCGAGCAAATTATTTCTTTCGATTTATGTCTCTTCTCAATTAAATTATACCAGGTTGGAGCGATTACATCTACCGAACTAGGTATATAAAATTCTCTGAACATTTCTTTTGCAGCTACTAAGTCCCAAGCTAAGCATATCGGCTCATTTCTTATCGCTTTATCTAATTCAATTTGACCTAGTACTTTATAAGGAATTATATCTTCTTTTAAAACAAATCCTATACTTCCATTATGTGAAACCATTGTATAATCATCTATTTTATAAGAAAATTTTCGTACTTCTACATTCTTATCGAGTTCTGTCGCTTTAATTTTACCATTTGTATATATATAATATGTAGTTATTTTATTTGTTTTACTCATATTAACTACTGAATCATTATCTAATATTAAAATATTGCTTTCATTTAGAGTGAATGGAAAATCAATTAAACGGCTTTTCATCAATACCTCACAACTTAAATAGATATTGTTATCGACTATCAATAGTGTATCATCAACATCATATATTTCATCATTCACTATTACTTTATTTTCATTATAAAGCATTTCAACTAAATTGTACTTATTGCCCGAATCTCCGAAAAATTGTATTCTTCCGATTTCATCATCTCTATAATAATCTATAATTTCAATGTCTTTTAAGAACTCAATATTTATAAAAGATATTGAGTTCTTATGTACTATTTTATCAGAAATGCTTTCATCATTTAATATACATACTGATTTATATTCAATGTTATCTAATATTTCTTGCGATATTTCTACCTCTGTTTTACTTCTATTTAGAAAAGACACAATCAAACAAACAAATACAACAATTATTATCACCCTAGTTATAAACTTTTTTATTGGTCGTTTATTCTTCATACATCCTCCATTCTAGATGTTGTAATTATTACTGATTAAGAAATTCGCTCAAATTATTCGCAACTTCATCTTCCTCATCAATTTTCAAGGCTAATCTAACATCATTTCTTGCTCCTTCATCATCATATAAATGATATTTAGCTACAGCTCTATTACATAATATTTCACAATTATTTGGATCTAAGCTTAACAGATTAGTGAACACATCTCTTGCTTCTTCATATCTTTCTAGGTTCAGTCTACATAAACCAATTTCGTTCAATGTAAGTTTATCTTCATTTCTAATCATTAATGCATTTTCAAAATATCTTAAAGCTACCTCATACGATTCAATTTGTCTATATCCTAATCCTACAAAGAATAACAAATCCCACCAGCTACTAAAATTTTCTACTAATGGCAATAATTTCTCTATTCCTGCTTCTGCATGTCCTTCTAAAATTAAGTTTTTACCAGTTTCAAATTCAACTAGAACTTCCATGTCTTCTAGATTTTTCCTTATTTCATCAACTCTAATTGAATCATCATCAAGTTTTTGTTGCTTTTCCCAATATAATTTTGCTCTAATATATTGTCCACATTGTTTATATATATATCCTAATTTGTAATATGCTAAATTAAATGCCTCATCATAATCTATTGCTTTCTCATAATACTTAATCATTTCATTAAAAACTATTATTGCCTCTTCTGTGTTTTCTGCAGCTTTATCTTGTATATGATAGTATGATTTTTCTAATACGTTAGCATATATGAAACACGTTTTTGCACTTTGAATTTTATTGATTAATGCATTAGCATATACTAATGATTCATTTAACATAGAATCATCAAAACTATTTATATTGTAAATAATAAATGATTCCACATCTATACCTAAAGCTTCTAATATATCATCATACTTATCACTATATTTGAATTTTGAATCTGTTCCATATATATATATTATGCCATCTATAATATTTTTAATAGATACTCCATCATAATTGTCTTGATTTTTTATATCTTTTAATAGATTTTTTTCCCTAATAGGTATTGGAAATTCACTATTGGCTGTATATTCTTTTTCACCTATTCTAATTTTTGCATCTTTTTTTAAATCTACAAATGAAATTTCATCTATTTGTTTGTTTATAAATTCTTTGAAATATTTTTCACTGTTATTCATTATTCCTCCAAGTAATTTGATTCTAATAATTTTGTAATGTTAATAATACTACATTTGCTTTCTGATGAATAGTTCTGTCTATTAAAATTACTATGATTATTTACATATATAAACATGAATATATCATCACCTATTTTTACTATTCTGATATTTGAAGATATAACTGCTAATCTAGTATCTTCTTTGAAGTAATCTTTCAATATATCCATATTATTCAATATAAGTTTCTTCTTGCTTTTTAAATAGTTTGTTTCAATAGATTCATCATAACAACTTAGTATTCTATCTTTTCTATTATTTGTAAGATAATCTATAAGAACTTTTTTCTCAAATATAGAATTATAATACCCATTTTCTTTAGAAAAATTCACAAGTATTTCATATAATTGTTTTCTACCTGGTTTATCTAAATATAAATTTTCCTTTTTCCAAAAGTAGTTCAAGTCTTCGTAAAATCTAAATGCTTGATTCATATATACATCTTCTATCAAATATCTAATTGATTCTTCAAAATATCCTTCATTATAATATTTATCAACCAATGAGTCAATATTTTTTAATACTAAAATTTCATCATAACTTAACCACTCAGTCTTTATAACTTCATATGGTGCTGAATCATCATAGAATATTTCCTTATTCGCATATTTATCATATATTTGGGTTCCTTTTAATACTTTTAAAAAACCTAATTGTAATTTATCAGCATATAAATTGTGTATATCATCGAATGAATGAGCAAATGTCTTGTAATCTTCATAAGGTAATCCCGCTATTAAGTCAACATGAACATGTATATTTTCATAAGACATCAATTTTTTTACTACATATGATAACCATTCTAGATCTTCTCTTCTATTTATTGCTTTTAAGGTCTGTTCATTCGTAGTTTGAACTCCTATTTCTAGTTGAAACATATTTCTAGGTAGAGATTCCATATATGTTAAAAATTCTTCATTAATAATATCCGCATTCATCTCAAAGTGTACTTTTAGATTATCTTCATTATTTGCAATGATATATTCTATTATTTCTTTTGCTCTTTTATAGTTTGCATTAAATGTTCTATCAACAAATTTAATAGTTCTAGCATTTGATTTCAACAATATATCAAGATCTTGTTTAACTCTTTCCATAGAAAAATATCTAACAGTCTTATCTACACTAGACATACAAAAACTACAATTAAAAGGGCACCCTCTAGATGTTTCATAATATACAAGTTTATTAGTATAGTCATCACCAACTGAAAAAGGAGATGGTATTTCATCTAAATTAGCTACTATTTTTTTTCTACTGTTATCAACTATTTCATCCTGTTTTTTATACACTAAACCAGATATATTGCTTATATCATTCAAAAATTTCTCTTCACATTGATTTTTAGCCTTTATTTCTAAAAATGCTTTTAGTGTTTCTTCACCTTCACCAGTTATTATAAAGTCTATACTTTTAGAATTACCTATTATTTTAGCCGATTCAAATGATACTTCAGGTCCACCTAGCATTATTCTAATTTTATCTTCATATGCAATTTTTAGAATCTTTGCAATAGACATAATATATTCTATATTCCAAATATAGCATGAGAAACAAATAAAATCTGGTTTCTCATCCATCAAATTAGAGATTATATAATTTCGACTTTGATTTATTGTGTACTCTCTAATATCAATATCTATATTTTCCACATCATCACAAAATGTTTTTAAATATCTTATTGCTAAATTAGTGTGCACATATTTAGCATCCATTGATACCAATATTACCTTAGTTTTTTTCATCTATTTTCATCCTTATATTTCCTATTTTTGTTTTTATGTATATCATACCATTTTTTCTATCATATATCTCACAAGTACCCATAATTGGATGTGAAAACTTTTTAACCTTTAAGTATCCACTAAAGGTAGGTTTTGCTTGTAAATCATACTTCATCATTTTTGGATTTATTCTTCCGCTTCTCATTTTAACTATAAATTTAGCAAATGAATCAATCATAACTTCTTCTTCTCTACTTATATTTTCATCTAAGTTCACACAATTAATATATCCATAAACAATATTTAGATATTTCATTTCATCAATGCATCTTTTATTTAACAATTCGATTATTTTTATACGTTCCTGTTCATACTTCAAAATTTTAATCTTATCAATTTCATTAGAAGTTATCTCATTCATTTCTTTAATTGAAATATCTATAATTTTATTTTTACAGCTTTCAATTACTTCATCTTCTAATTGATTATCAACATATATATTCTTGTTAATCAAATAACCACTAATCAATGATGCCATAAGCTGAATTCTAGGTAACTTGTTATAATCTATCGAACACACATTGAAAAGCCTTACAGTATTTTCAATAATTGCATCCCATTCTTTATTCATCATTATAGCTGGAAGTAGTATGGCAAAAATTCCTTTGTCATCCGTATTCAAAATAACTCTAACACTTTTATCAGTTGAAAAATATTCTCTTAATAAATTTAATTCCTGCTTTAATTTTGATTCATTATAATAAGCACCTAATTTATGTTCTGATAGTATGAGGGATTTCATACCAACAATAAATAATTGGTAATACAAATTAGTTACTTCTTCATCTTTTGAATCATTATATATTTCGTAAATAATATTCTTAATTCTATTTTCCATATTTGTCCTCTTATCTATTATTCATTTAAAGTAACAACTATAAAAAAATATAGCTGATATCCATCAGCTATATTATATACTATTTTTCTAAATTTTTAAACTGTTCTTTATACATATTCATATAATTCACAGCTGAAACTGAATAAGTACTCATATTTGGTGAATGAAACGGTGAACGTCCCTCAGCTATATAAGTATTTAATCCACCCATTCCTCTATTGTATGCTGTAAGAGATGAATGTAAATTTCCCTTATAATAATTCAATAGATATTCTAAATTTTCTACGGTTATATCTATATTTACCTTAACGTCATAAACTAACTCTCTAGAAAATTCATATCCTAACTGCTCACAAAAGTATTCAGCTGTTCTTTCCATTATTTGCCCTAAACCTATTTCACCAGATCCACCAGTTGTATTTGGAATAAATCCACTTTCTTTACGAAAGATTGCAAGAACTAAAAATACATCTATATCTTTTTCCTCACACTTATCCATAAGGTATTGGCTATCTTCGTAAGAAAACTCTGTGAGTTCGCTTATATATACTAATAATTCGTCTATCTCATTTGTTTTAGGCTGTACTAATTTATATTCATTTATAATCTCACCTGTATGTACAACGACTTTATCATCGTCTACAATAACATCTAAGTTCTCGGACGGTAGGTCTAATACTCCTGAAGCAATATCTTTATCTGTATTTGTATCCATATCTACCATGTTATTTAACTTAATAAGGCAAGAGAATAATGAAATCATAAGTACAACAGTCATCATAATAAATCCTAATTTTTTCATTTTACTATTCTCCTTTATTTTTTCGTACTACGGAATTATAGTAATAAAACGCAAAAATGTCAAGCATAAATTTCACTTTTTTTTAAAAAAAGTGGAATTATCGTCTTAAGAAAGTAGTTGTTTTCCTTTTCACGCCTGTGTTTCCAACACGTGCACAAATAATAATTTATTTTAAGTCATTTGTTTAATGAAAATCGCATATTTTCAACATCTTTTTTAGTCACTCTATATTTTATACTTTTTTTGCGTTTTTTATGAAAACATATTCATTTATTTTCTTTATATGACCACAACTCGCATAGTCGTTATAGTATATACAATATTGTATAAGAAAAAACCTATTATATTTTTTTATTTTGAATAAAATTGAAAGAATATATGTTCAAAAATAAAATTCAAAATCAGATTTACTGTCAGTTTTTTCATTCGACATATAAAATCTCTTAATTTAATATTAATTATTATGATAGTTTTGTTTGCTCCAGTTAATTTTTTTTACTATTATTTAACATGTGCTACTGTAACACCATCCCCGCCTTCTTTAAATTCTCCCAATCTATATTCACTTATTCCTCTGTGACTTTTCAAGTATTTATTTATACCTTTTCTCAATACTCCTGTCCCTTTTCCATGAATAATAGTTACATCATTTAATCCAGCTAGACTAGCATCATCAATATATTTATCTATTTTTTGTAATGCTTCTTCTAAGTTCAGTCCTCTAACATCAATGTTTGGTTTTACAGAATCCGTTCTTAATTTCACTCTTTTTTTAGTATTTTCAATTGGTGATTTTCTTTCACTATTTTTCAATTTTACTAAATCTTCAATTTTCGCTTTAAATTTCATCAATCCTAATTGTATTTCCGCTTGCTTTTTATCAATGCTCAGCACATTTCCTTTTTGATTCAATGTTTTTACTAAAACATAATCACCTATACTAATTACCCCTTCTTCTATAGTTGAATCATCTATAAAATCAGCCTCTTTCAAATTAGTATTTACCTTATTCATCTTTTTGTTCAATCCATGTCTAAGCTCATACACTTCTCTAGAACGTTCGTTATCCATATCTAGATTGAGTTTTTTTAATTTTTTAATTATATCTTGTGCTTCACGTTTTGCATCTTCTAAAATTTGACGAGCTTCATATTTTGATTCTTCTACAATTCTTTCATTTTTTTCTGAAACTTTCTTTTCTTTTATTCTAATTTGTTTTAATGATTCTTCTTCTCTTCTTTTTAATATTTCTATATCTGTTCTCTGCATTTCAATATATTTTCTATCATTTTCAATTTTTGCTAATATATCTTCAAATTCTACATTTTCAGTAGTTAATTTCGCCTTAGCTATATTTATAATGTTTTTTTGTAAACCAAGCTTTTCTGATATTGCAAAGGCATTAGATTTTCCTGGAACCCCCACTAAAACCCTATAGGTAGGGCTAAGTGTATTTACATCAAATTCCACACAAGCATTACATACGCCTTCATTACTAAGAGCATATAATTTAAGTTCACTATAATGGGTTGTAGCTGCTGTAATTATCTTTCTTGTTCTAAGTGTATCTAATATAGCCATCGCCAATGCAGCACCTTCATCAGGGTCCGTACCCGCTCCTAACTCATCAAATAGTACTAATGAATCAGAAGTTACATCATTCATTATTTCAACTATTTTAGTCATATGAGAAGAAAATGTGCTTAAGCTTTGTTCAATACTTTGTTCATCACCAATATCTGCATACACATTATCAAATATAGATAGTATTGTTCCGTAATCACATGGCACATGTAAACCTGCCATTGCCATCAAACAAAACAATCCTATAGTTTTAAGACATACTGTTTTTCCTCCAGTGTTTGGCCCTGTTACTATCAGTTGAGTAAAATCATATCCCATATTTATATTTGTAGGAACAATAGATTTAGCATCAATCAACGGATGTCTACCATTTCTAATTCTAATTTTACCATCATCATTTAATTCTGGTTTTATAGCATTCATTTTATGCGCTAATTTACCTTTAGCTAGTATAAAATCTAGTTTTGTTAATAATCCTTGATTATACTTCAACTGCTCACCTACCTCAGCAATCATAGCACTTAGTACATATAATATTCGTTCTATTTCTTTCTTCTCATCCAGTCTTAATTGAGTTAATTGATTATTAAGCTCTACTATTTGAATTGGTTCTATAAATAAAGTCTGACCTGATGAAGATTGATCATGAACCATTCCTCTAACTACATTTTTATATTGAGATTTTACTGGTAAAACATATCTATCATTTCTCATAGTTACAATATTATCCTGCAAATACTGACTAGTAGTGCTCGAATTTACCATACTATTAATTTTAGATTTTATGGCCTGTTGTTTTGATTTCATATCTCTACGAATTTTTTTCAAAGTTGAAGATGCATCATCAGCTACTTCTTCCTCCGAAATAATTGAAAAATATATTTGTTCTTCTATGCTTTTATTACAATATATATGTTCTGCAATATCTATTAAAGATATAAATAATTTATCATCCTTATTATTATCACAAATATAGTATTTTAATTCTCTAGCCATTCTAATTGTATCAGCACATCTTAATAAGGCTTTAGGTGTTAAACTACCACCCATTGTTGCTCTCTTAACATAATCTCTAATATCTGATACTCCACCAAATGAAAATTTACCTTTTTCCATTATAATATTGTATGCATTTTGTGTTTCATTTTGTTGTTCTTCAACATATTTTAAATCATATAGCATATCTATATGATTAGCTTTATCTTTTCCTAATTCTGTATCAGCACATTCTTTTAGCATTTCTACTATTTTATAGAACTCTAATACTTTTATTGATTTATTATCCATCTTTTCCTCTCAATATTTACAAGATGGTTTTAAAATAATGACCTCTTGTAAATGTATTCTCTTCTAATTTATATTTTTTATTCTGATTATCATTTATTTCATCATATAATTTTTCTATTACAAGTTCTGGATTATCTAAAAATAAGGTATCTAACATATAATAATCTACATTTGCTCTTCTAAATTCAAAAGATTTACCTATAATTGATAAAGGCAAGCAGTTATACATATTAGATATTCCATAAGTTCTTTGAAAATAAAAATCTTTATTCATACGATCTTTAAGTTTATATGAATAGTTATATTTGCATTTTTCACAATTCATTTTATATTGGCATTTTGATAGCGTTGAAAATGGACAATTTTTAGAACTCATTAATTTAACATGCGCATGAGCGACTACTTCAGTAGTAAAATCAATATTTTTATTCATAGATTTTATATCATTAATATTATTTTCTACTGATACAGTAGCTGATTTGACATTTTTACTTGCATAAGCTAACAAAGCATATGAATTCATTATATTAAAGAAATATCCAACATGTATAGGTAAATCATATTTCATAGAAAAATAATTTATACTTCCTATATTATTAACACATATACCATTGAAATATTTGATTTGATCTAAAACATTTGAAGCTTCCTTATAAATACTATTATTCATAATATTGGGTAAATATAAATACTTTTCTTCTATATTTTCTAACAATTCATTATATTTATTAATATTTTTATAATTTAAATTCAGCGGGAAATATACTCTGTAGACCTTTGAATAGTCTATAAATTCTAACTCTTCAAGTTTATTTATTTTCACTGAAATTTTAGCTTGTCTATCTGATTCGTTTTCTTTTTCATCAGTTATAAAAACTTTTGCTAATTTTGCAGAACTCATATATTTTATATTTTCTAGCTCATGATTTTCATTTGTTTTCTCAAATAATTGCATCACTGCTTCTCTTCTAAGTTTGTTCAAAGTACTTTTTCTAATAAATACGCCTTCACCTAGTTCAACATCAATCGTTCTAGGTTCATAATAACTATCACCTAATTTAGCTAGTTGTTCAATAATTACTTCTTTAGTAGTTATAACTCCTAAACTACCTTCACATACATTCTCAGAAACAACACATACTTCATTATTATTGTCATCATTTACAAACAATGCTATTTTTTTACCTTCTTCAGCATACAACTGCATGTCTATAAGTTTTCTTCTTTTCTTTGAAAACGCTTTAGAACGATCTTCATAATTCTTTTTCAGTTCTTCTACTCTTTTTCCTCTTACTCCTGAACTCGTCATAGCAAACATTGATTCATTAGATTCAGTCAAATATGCATCTGAATAGCTTCTATTGAATACTTCTTTCATATTATCTTCTACATCTCTTAAGTATTCATCAGAAATATTAACACCCATATGATTATCTATTAAGGCTCTATAATATTCAACTATGGCAGATGTGTAAACATATGATTTCATTCTTCCTTCAATTTTACACGCAGAAATTCCTGCATCTATCATTTCCCCAACACTTGAACCTACTTTATAATCCTTCAAACTTAATAAAGGTTTTTCTCTACTAAATTTCTCTACTCTTCCATTTTCATTTACATAACTATAATTTAATCTACATGGTTGTGCACATTTACCCCTATTTCCACTTCTTCCACCTAAGAAACTTGATAAATAACATTGCCCTGAATATGAATTACATAAAGCACCATGTATGAAAGCCTCTAAATCTACTTCTGTATTTTTTCTAATTCTTTTTATGTCTTTTAATGATACTTCTCTCGCAAGTATTACTTTATTGATGTTTTCAAAATCGAAAAAATTAACTCCATGTTCATCATAAACGACTGCTTGAGTAGAAACATTAATTTTAAGTTCTGGTATAAATTTGTTAATTAAATACATAAGTCCATAATCTTGAACTATAACCGCATCTACACCGATTCTAGCAAGATATATGCAATAATTTATAGCATCTAACATTTCAGTATCTTTTATCAACGTATTAACTGTTACATATACTTTTGCATCTTTATTATGCGCATATTTTACAGCAAATTTTAAATCATCCTCATCGAAATTATCCGAAAATGCTCTTGCCCCAAAATTTTTTCCACCTATATATACACTGTCTGCACCACTGTTAATCGCTGCAAAAAATGCTTTAAACTCGCCCGCAGGCGCAAGTAATTCTATTTTCTTATTATTCATTAATTTGTTGCCTCATCTAATATATTCATCAATTCTTCATTTTCAGATCTTAATTTGCCAATCTGCCCATTCTTTTCTTTTAAATCAATATCTAATCGATTTAATCTTTGATTTAATTCAGTAATAATTGATTCTAGATTTTTATTATCATTATTCGCTTTAAGTAAATCTTCTAAATATGATTCTTTTTCATCTACTAATCCCTCATATTCTGATTTTACATCATATATTTCAGTATCATTTTGCTTTTTCATATCTTCGATTTTTTGCTCTTGAGTTAATCTCAAATTACTAATATTTTCATCATGTTCTCTTTTTATAACAGCTATTTCATTTTTATGCAGAGATTCGATTTGCTGTAATCTTTCATTCATACACTTTTCGTATTCTTTACTTGCTTCCTCTTTCAATTGTTCACGTTTTTCTTCATTTTCAAAATCATTTTTTGATAAAGATTCTTTCAACGCACATTCATATTTATTAATTATTGCTTTTTTTTCATTTTCTAACTCAGCAAGTTTTGCATCATGATTTCTAACCAATTCTTTTAATTTTTTTCTGTTATTTTCATCATTAACAGCCAGTTTATTCAAATATTCTTTTTTATACTTTTCTTCTATATTGGATGCTTGCAATTCATACTTATTAGCCAAATTGCTTTTTTCATTCATTAAAGCATTCATTTTTTTATCGTAATTTGATTGTAAATCTTGAAGCTCTTTTTTATGTTTTACTTCAATTGAATTATATTTATCAGAATTTTGTTTATCTGCATTTTTTCTAACAGCTACTATTTCATTATTATGTAGCTCTTTCATTTTTTGCTTTTCTTCTATAAATTTATCCTTTTCATTTGCAAATCCTTTGATAAGAGTTTCTTTCTCTTCCTTAAACTGTTTAAGAAGTTTATCGCGTTCACTATTATGAACATTTATGATATTATTTTTCTCTTCAATTATAATATTTAAATCAGTTTCATTACTTTCCATCAATTTAGTAGTTTCATCTAATTCTGAAACTAGGAGAACTATCTTATCTTCTCTGTCTTTCAAATTCTCTTTAAAATCTGCATTTTCTTTACTCAATTCATCTACATTTAATTTTAAATCGATAATTTGATTATTATATGAATCCTCAACAGAAGACAATTCATTACTAGCTTTCATATATTTATCTGCCAAATTAAAACTTGCAAATATGTATTTTTCAGTTTCAGTAAATTTACTTATATTTGCATATTGATTGTAATTTTCAAGTATTTTCTTTGATAAATCATCGATATACTCTTGGCTTTCATTACTACTAAGTTTGTACGTGCTTGCTCCAATCGAAAAAACTCTTTTATCCATAATTCCTCCTACCTTTCATCGTTTCTTTTATATACATTTCTATTATCTAATACCCAAACTCTCTCAGAAAAATCTCCTTTATCAACATTCTTCAAAACATTGTTGAAATCAAAAATTCTTGCATCCACTATATCCAAATAATGCAATATTTCACCTTCTATAACCATTGGTTTCACAGGCGATCCATATTCAGGCTCATAATGATGCGATAATATCATATGTTGTAAAACTACTGAAGTTTCATTTTCCATACCTATTTTTTTGGCTTCTTCAGCTATTTCTTTCACACCCATAATAATATGTCCAAGTAATTTTCCTTCAAAAGTATAAGTATCAACTATACCTAATTCATCCGATGCCATCTCTTTTATCTTACATATATCGTGTAAAATAACTCCTGAATACAAATAATCTGTATTCAACCCATCATATACTTCAGCTATTTTTTCTGCTGTTCTTAACATTCTCAGTTCATGATATAATAGTCCTGAACGATATGAATGATGATTTTTCTTAGCAGCAGGATAATACATTAATTCTTTTTTATACTTACTTATTATATTATATGTAAGAAGATTTATCTTTTCATCTTCAATTTTTGCTATAAATTCCAAAATTTCATTATACATAAGCTCATTTTCTATAGGTGCAGAAGGCACTAATCCTTCTAAATCATCGACCTCATCAAGTGCTATTCCCTGTACTTTCATTATAGAAGCTTGATTTTGTCCTTGCCACTCTTTAACTTCTGCCTTTATTTTAAATATCTTATAATCTTCTAAATTTTCTTTTACATGATCATTTATTGTCCATATTTTAGCATTCATTTCACCGGTTTTATCTGCAATCGTTAAATCGTAAAACTGATTTCCTTTAGCAGATGTCTTCAAAATACAATTTTTAATTATTACTACAGCTAAAACAACTTCTCCAGTTGTAAACTCATCTATTTTTTTTATATCATTATTCATTTTCATCACCTCATATCCTTATTTTAAACATTCTTATTCTATTATATAATATATGAAATTGCTAGATTTGTCCATAGTTTTTTGAATATTAAGGTGAATATTATATTAATATATGTATGGTCTTTTCAATACTTAAGTAAATTTTATATTAATATTTTATAGTTTTTTTAATATTGAAGTGAATATTATATTAATATATGTATGGTCTTTTCAATACTTAAGTAAATTTTATATTAATATTTTATAGTTTTTTGAATATTAAGGTGAATATTATATTAATATATGTATGGTCTTTTCAATCCAGTATAATCTGTATAAAATAAGAAACTTGTATTTAAGCGAAAAAAATTATATAATTACTTTATGGAACATATTGGGATATGCAACCGTCTAAATACAAGTGGGGTGATAAAGTGAACGAAAGAGAGGTAGATCTTATTAAGAAATCTCAAAAAGGTGATATA
>Ga0193963_1000947_pt1 | contig 14769 bp, 8 predicted proteins | sample FB_6_MG_FD_140359 | JGI IMG/M metagenome (GOLD analysis project Ga0193963, IMG submission 140359) | Microbial mat bacterial communities from the Broadkill River, Lewes, Delaware, United States - FB_6_MG | ecosystem: Environmental > Aquatic > Freshwater > River > Microbial mats | place: USA...
TGTATTATCGTCTATTTTATCATTAGCATTAGGAGGAACTTTTTCAAGTGGAGTTAGAACAAGTCCTGTGCCTATTGCTATTGTAAAAGAGTATGATAAGGAAGTAGATAATAAATTACTAAAAGAAAGTCTAGATAAAAGCAATATAGGTAATTTAGAACAGATGGATCAAGATATGTTTGATAAATTTGATATTGAAAAATTATTTTTTGATGGTTTTTTAGATAATAAGGATATTAAGTCTCTTATTACATATGAAGTATTAGATAAAAAAACGGCATATGAAAAATTAGATAAGGGAAAAGTATATTCAATCTTAATCTTACCAGAAAATTTTTCATATGATTTAATGACAAATATGATGACTCCATATAGAAATAAAGTAAATTTAGAGTTTATTGAAGGACAAGGCAGAGAAATTAGAAATACAATGGTAAAATCAATTATTTCACAATTTTTTGATGAAATATCATCTTCTTCAGTTATGAAAAACATATTAATAGAAGAGGGGATTAAAAGAGATGAATTAGATAAAGTAATTGAAGTATTGCCGCAATTTATCGAAGAACAGGGAAATCAAAATATAGAAAAAAGAGAGTTTATAGATAAAACAGTATCTAGAAAAACTCCAATAACATCAGTTCAATATTATACGATTGGTATGCTTGCTATGTTTATGTTATTTACAGCTGGGAGCCATTCTTACGAGTTATTAAATGAAAAGAAACAAAAAACTTATCAAAGGCAAATTGTTGCTGGAGTTAAGCTTAAGAAAATCTTATTAAGTCAATATGTAAGTGCCGTTTTATTCCTTATATTACAACAAAGTCTTTTGTTTATTTTTTCAAGATTAGTATTTAAATCAGATTTTGGAGCACTACCTAATCTAATTACATTAATGATAGTTAGCGCTGCTGCAATGGCGGGTTTATCTTTATTGCTCACAGTTATAGCTTTTGTAAGTGAAAATTATGCAGTTAGTTCAGTTTTTCAAAATGTGCTTATATATGTTTTAGCTTTATTAGGAGGAAGTTATTTACCTTTAGAAGTTATGCCTAAAATAATTCAAACAATTGGTCCATTTATTTTAAATGGTGGAATTGTTAAGGTTTTTATACAAAATGCAATGGGAGTTAGTATAGGAAGAATGATGCCATATATAATTAGTTTAATAATACAGGGTGTCGCATTTTTAGTAGCCGGAATTATTATTCTTAGCAAGAAAAGAGGTGTAAGTGATGTATAGAATATTTTTGCTTAGAATTAAACAGATGAAAAAAGAATATATTATTTATGTCACCATGTTTATTGTATCAATTGTGTTAACAGGACTTATGGGTGGTGCATTTGATGGGGTTCATAAAAGCAAAGTGTTTTTAAATTATGATGATAATAATTCTATTCAAGTTAAAATAGCAAATTCCTTAATAGAAAAGGATGCATACAATTATACAAAGGTAACGTCTATTGAAGATGCAAAGGAAACTGTGAAATCAGATGACGCTCTATTTATAATTGATTTAGAAGAATATAAAGATATAGAAAGTGGAAGTGATAAAATATCATTTATTTATGGGGTAGAGGGCTTTGACTTATGGCAAATGAAGATGAATTTGCAAGGAGTATTAAGCACACTTGAAAGAAGTTATAAATTTGCTCAAAATGTAAATGGAATTTTTGATAATTCTTTGAATCAAGATGAAATTGGGAAAATATCTGATAGATATAGATACCTTTTTGAAAATAAAAAAATATATGAAATTCAAACCGAAAGATTAGATCAAGGGAATAGTTATTCTAATACTAAACATACTGCAATTGGTTATACCGTATTTTTTTCAATGTTTATTATTCTCTTTGGAGTAGGTAGTATTGTAAGAGATAGGGAAACAAATGCATGGAAAAGATTAACGGTTTCACCGCTAAAGGAATGGCAATGCATAGGCGGAACATTGATATTTACATTTTTTATTGGATGTATTCAAATGTGTTTATATTATTTAAGTGGAAAATATATGTTTGGAGTTACTTGGGGAAATTCAAATCTTGGAGTAATAACTGTAATGGCAAGTTATGTATTTTCTGTTACATGCTTAAGTCTATTTGTTGTTACGCTTTTAAAAAACTATGTTCAATTATCAGCTTTTTCAGCGATATTTATTACAGGAACAAGTATGTTAGGAGGTACAATGTGGCCTCTTGAGATTGTTCAAAATAAAATTGTAAGAAATTTGGCTAACTTTACACCACAAAAGTGGGCAGTAGAAGGGTTAGAAAATATTGCAATGTATGGAAAAGGAGTAGAGAGCGTAAAAACACCAGTTTTAGTATTATTATTGATGGGAGCAGTTATGTTTATTTTAGCTGTAATATCATTAAGGTTGCAAAGAGGAAAAAATAATTAAATTTTAAAAATATGTAGCATTATTGAATATGGTTTAAAATATAAAATTTTAAACTAAAAACCTTTTGTAAATTAAGTTATTTATGGGGTTAATCAATTTTGCTACATTCTTTTTTTAGATGTAAAATATTTATTAAATATCCTTAAAATCTGATATACTTATAAAGATATAGCAAAGGGGTTTTTTATGAGAAAGATAAGTAAGTGGATATTAAAAGGAGATTATAAAACATTTTCTTTAATAAATAATAATATGAACTGTTCTTTTTTAGATAAGAGTTTTTCTTTAATTACTCATCTAGGTGGTGCATTTATAACTTGTGCATTACCTATAATATTGATGTTTTTTGGAAATGTAAAACTAAAGAGAATGGGATTTGACATGGCATTAGCTTTAAGTTTAAGTCATGTTTTTGTTAGACTATTAAAAAATAAATTTATGAGACTTAGACCTTATGATTATTTAGAAATGGTAAATACACATGGTCTTTTTTGGGATGATTTTTCATTTCCATCAGGGCATACTACGGCTATTTTTTCTATATGTACAACGATAGCAATGAATATGCCTGAATATTTACGTTTATTTTTTGTGATTGCCATTATTATAGGCATATCTAGAATTTATATTGGAGTTCATTATCCATCAGATGTGTTAATCGGCGCAATGATTGGATTTGGAACTGCAATTCTAGTGCATAAATATTTGTTTTTTACTTGGACTCAATTATTATATTTTGAATTAAGAATTAATGATTATTTTATATAAGTAATAATGAAAGAGGAGAAAAATGGAGAAAAATTTTGATTTATTGTGGGATTTTTTAAAGAAAGTTGATAATGATATAACTAATAATATTTTTAAAGTTTTAGATGAAAGTGATATTGCGCCAGATTCATTAAGATTAGGAGTTAAGGCATATTTTGATAGACCATCAAAAAAAATAAGACCAGGCTTAGTTTTTCTTAGTGGAATGCATTTTGGAGGAGAAGAAATATATTCAAAGTTAATTTCAGCTGCAACTGCGGTTGAATGCTTTCATACATGGACTTTAGTTCACGACGATATTATAGATCAAGATGAAAAAAGAAGAGGTAAGGATACTGCACATATTGCAATAGCTAAATATTATAAAAATTTGAACTTAGGTATAAAAAATTGTGAAAAACTAGGAAAAGATATGGCAATATTAGTTGGAGATATTCAGCAAGGAATTGCCGTAAATGAATTGATTAAATCAATAGAATTTGGATTTTCGCCTAAATTAATTATTAGTCTAATAAATAAGATGGAGAATGATTTAAAAATCAAATTAATTGAAGGTGAAGCAATTGATGTTGAATTAAGTGAATTAAGATTATCTGATTGTTTAGATAAAGATAAAATATATAAGATGATGGCTTATAAAACGGGAGAATTACTTAAATATGCAGTATATGTGGGCATGGTTTTAGGAAATAATACACTTGAGTTAGATAATGAAATGAATGCACTATTAAATGCTGTAGAAAAAATGAGCTTAGCATTTCAGCTACAAGATGATATATTGGGAATTGTAGGGGATGAAAAGAAGCTTGGAAAACCAGTTGGTTCTGATTTAAGAGAGCAGAAAAAAACATTGCTATTGATAGAATCATATAAAAGTTTATCTAAAGTTGACCAAGATAAATTTATAAATTTATTTGAAAAAGATAATAAAAATGAAATTGATTATAAAGAAATGCATGATATGATTGTGAAAAGTGGTGGAATTGAAAAAATAAAATCAGTATCAGAATCATTACTTAAAGAAGCAATTGACTTAATTGATTTATTAAGGGAAACAGAGCAAAAAGTTTACTTAAAAAATCTTTTGGAATATATGTATAAAAGAGAATGGTAAAAGAGGGCGTTGTATTAGTAAATTTAATACTAATACAGCCCTTTTTTTAATATATTTGTTTTATTGAATAACCTGCATCTTTAAGACTTTGCTTAAGCGTATTTATTTGTTCAATGCCTGAAGTTTCTACGGTTACTTGCAATTGAACATGTATAAATCTATCTAAATTTTGAAATTGATTATGGTCTAATTTAATAACATTAGCTTGATTTTGTTCAAGAAGAGAAGCTATTTTTAATAATTCTCCTGGCGTATCAGGTAAATCTACTGAAAAACAAAAAATACGGTTTCTAGATAGCAATCCTTTTGTAATCATAGATGAAACTGTTACCATATCAATGTTACCGCCAGATACAAGACAAACTACCTTTTTATTTACTACAGACATTTTCTTTAATGCAGCTAAGGAAAGAGCTCCTGCACTTTCGCATACCATTTTATGTTTTTCTAAGAAAAATAGAAAACTATCCATTATATCGTAATCAGATACGGTGATAATGCCATCAACTAATTGATTGACCATAGAAAATGTCTTATTTCCAACTCTTTTTACCGCAACTCCATCTGCAATTGTTTGAACATGTGGAAGAGAGGTGTTTTGTTTGTTTTTTAAAGAAGTTTTCATAGACATGGCACCTTCTGGTTCAACACCTAATACCTGAATAGCTGGATTTAAATGCTTTGCGGCAATAGCCATTCCACTTATTAATCCACCGCCACCTATTGGAACTAATAAAAAGTCGGCATCTTTTAATTCTTCATATATTTCAATTGCAATTGTACCTTGTCCATATATAATGTCATAGTCGTCAAATGGATGAACATATGTTAAATTTAACTCTTTTTCAAGTTTTTTTGAATGTTCATAAGCTTCATCATAATCATTGCCATGTAAAACAACATTTGCACCATAAGCCTTAGTTGCATTTACTTTAATAACTGGTGTGGCTTTAGGCATTACAATTGTTGCATTTGCACCTAATTCTTTTGAAGCTAAGGCAACTCCTTGAGCGTGATTTCCAGCTGATGCAGTAATAACTCCCTTTTTTAAGTCTTCGGCAGGAAGATTTAAAAGTTTATTAAAGGCTCCACGTATTTTAAAAGCCCCTGTTTTTTGAAGATTTTCAGGCTTAATATATATTTGATTATTAGTTTCATCAGAAAATGGTTTACTATATATTAATGGAGTTTTAGATAAATAGGGTGAAATTAGTTTTTTTGCCTCTAAAATTTTTTCGTAGTGAGTTTGCTTATTTTTCATATGATCCTCCTTTGTATTTTTTGATGGAAGGATCCTAAAAGTGGGTAAAAAAAAACTTGACCCTAGGGTCAAGGACGAAATTTCGCGGTACCACCTTGTTTGCGCTAAGCGCCACTGTTCGGATCCAACAATCCTAGATCGTTAACGAGATCAATCGTTTGTACTTACTAAATTCAGTACAAATGCTCAAGTGGGATAAATAATAAAGATCATATATCGCTTCACAGCAACGCGACTCTCTTTAATATGAATTGCTTTAATATTTTCACTATCATTGCATTAATTAAACGAAATAATATCAGATATATTAAAATAAGTCAAGTGCTTTTATTCGAACATACGATCTTTTTTATAAATTAAAGTATGATATAATAAAGAGATTACAATAAATAAAAAGTGTTTGGAAGGAGAAATATATGGATTTAACGCATTTAAACCCTGAACAAAGAGAGGCTGTAGAAACTACGGAAGGTCCACTATTAGTTGTAGCAGGTGCAGGTTCTGGGAAAACAAGGGTTTTAACACATAGAATTGCATATTTAATAGAAGAAAAAAAAGTTCCACCATATAGAATTTTGGCAGTAACATTTACCAATAAAGCTGCAAAGGAAATGAAAAATAGAATAGAGGGTTTATTACCATTTAAAGTTGATGGATTGTGGGTTGGCACTTTTCATTCAGTTTGCGTTAGAATTTTAAGAGGACATATAGATAAATTAGGTTATAATAGTAATTTTGTTATTTATGATACTCAAGATCAAAAAACTCTTATTAAGCAGTGTATTAAATCATTAGGTTTAAATGAAAAAGTTTTTGATCCAGGTAGTATGATGGGATTTATAGGTAGACAAAAAGATCAAATGATATCTTCTGATATGTATAAAGATTATGCAAAGGGAGAAACCCATGGAATTGAAAAAAGCAAAGTTTATTCATTATATCAAAAGAGATTAAAGGAAAATAATGCAGTTGATTTTAATGATTTATTATGTTTAACTGTTGAATTATTTAATAATTTTAAAGATGTTTTAGAAATGTATCAAACTAAATTTCAATATGTATTAGTAGATGAGTATCAAGATACTAATAAAGCACAATATTTATTAATTAAATCGCTTGTAAAAGCACATGAAAATGTTTGTGTTGTTGGAGATTCCGATCAGTCAATCTATTCTTGGAGGGGTGCTGACGTTAGGAATATTTTAGATTTTGAAAAAGATTTTAGAGGAGCAAAAGTAGTTAAATTAGAACAAAATTATAGATCTCATCAAATAATACTAGATGCAGCTAATGCAGTTATATCAAAAAATACAGGTTGAAATGCCAAAACTTTATGGTCAGCTCGTAAAGAAGGAGAGCTTATAAAAGTATATGAAGCATACGATGAAAGAGACGAAGCAGGATATATTACAAGAAATATTGAAAGATATAAAGAAAATGAAGGTATAGGGTATAATTCTTTTGCAGTATTATATAGGACTAATGCTCAATCAAGGGCTTTAGAGGATGCATTTAGAAGAGATGGGATACCATATAAAGTTGTAGGAGGATTAAAATTCTACGATAGAAAAGAAATAAAAGATATATTAGGATATATGAGAGTTGTAGAGAATGAAAGAGATAATATTAGCTTGCTTAGAATAATTAATACTCCTAAACGAGGTATTGGAAATACTACTTTAGCTAAATTAAATAAATTTGCAGAAGAAAATGGATTGTCCTTATTTGAAACATTAGAGGTTATTAATGAAGTTGGATTATCAAAAAGAATTAAAGAAAAAATAGAAGAATTTTATATTGAAATACTTCATTATCAAAAATGTGCTAAATCATTAAATGTATTTGAATTATTTGAGGAAATATTAAATAAATCTGGATATATGGATATGTTAAAGGCAGATGATAGTGTAGAGTCAAAAAGTAGAATTGAAAACTTAATGGAATTTGGTGGAGTAATGAAGGAATTTTTAAATAATATAGGGGAACATACTCTTACACAATTCCTATCAGATATGGCTTTACTAAGCGATGTAGATAAAACTGAAGAAAATGATAAAGAAACTGTTATCCTTATGACTTTCCATGGAGCAAAGGGATTAGAATTTCCTATAGTATTTATGACTGGAATGGAAGAAAACTTATTTCCATCAGCTAGAACAAATTATGACCCTGAAGATCTTGAAGAAGAAAGAAGACTTGCATATGTTGGGATAACAAGAGCTGAAAATATATTACATGTTTCATTTGCTAAGCAAAGAAATCTATATGGTAAATTTCAGGTGAATGTACCTTCAAGATTTGTAAGAGAAATTCCAGCTAGTTTACAAGATGGAGTTGGAATTAGAGCCGTAGAAAAAATGAGACAAATTGAAAAAGAAGCTAAAAAACAGTTTTTTACTGGCGGAAAAATGAATTTTGAAAGTCCAAAAGTTGAAAAGAATGAAACAAATGAACTTAATATAGGAATGAAAGTAAGACATAAGAAATTTGGCACTGGGACTATAGTAAATATAAAAAGCGCTGGAGAAGATAAGGCACTTACAATTGCATTTGAGAATAATGGAATTAAAAAACTTATGTTGTCATTTGCACCTTTAGAAATATTATAAGGGGTATTAATATGAATAAAATAAAAGAAATGGAAAATCTAATTAAAGAATTAAATAGATTAAATTATCATTATTATACGCTTGATAATCCTATTGTAACCGATAGTGAATACGATGAATTATATGATAAGTTAGTAGTTTTAGAAAAGGAATATGGAGTGTTAGAAGCTTCACCCACACAAAGAGTTGGAGCTGCATTATTAGAAGGATTTGAAAAACACAAACATATTGCACCACTATGGTCATTAGATAAAGCTCAGTCATTTGAAGAATTGATTGACTGGGATAATAGAATTAAAAGAAAAATAAAAGAGTTAGAAATTGAAGAGAGTAAAATATATTATACACTTGAATATAAGTTTGATGGATTAACTCTTAATTTAACATATGATAAAGGACTTTTAGTTCAAGCTGCAACTAGGGGCAATGGAGAAATTGGGGAAGGTATTTTAGCGCAAGTAAAGACTATAAAAAGCATTCCTCTTAGAATACCATATAAAGGATTAATGGAAATTCAAGGTGAAGGACTTATGCCATTAAGTGCATTTGAAAAATATAATTTAAATGCTGAAGAACCTTTAAAAAATCCACGAAATGGAGTTGCTGGGGCGCTTAGAAATTTAAATCCAGTGGTTACTGCTAAAAGAAATCTTTCTGCATATTTTTATAATATAGGATATATAGAGGGAAAAGAATTTGAAAATCATCAAGCAATGATAGATTTTCTAAAGGATAATAAACTAAAGGTTCATCCATATCTTAAAATCTTTGACAATATTAATGAACTAACAAAAGAAATTGAAAGACAAGATGAAATAAGACATTCATTAGATGTGTTAACAGATGGAATGGTTATAAAAGTATTTGATAAATCATTAAGAGATAGTTTAGGATTTACTCAAAAGTTTCCAAGGTGGGCTATTGCCTATAAATTTAAGGCAGAAGAGAGAACAACTAAACTGCTTGATGTAGAGTGGAATGTTGGAAGAACAGGTAAAATAACTCCTACGGCAATACTAGAACCAATTGAAATTGGAGGGGTAACTGTTTCAAGAGCAACTCTTAATAATTATGAGGATATTTTAAGAAAAAATGTTAGGAAAAACGCAAGAGTTTGGATTAGACGTTCTAATGATGTTATTCCAGAAATAATGGGAATAGTTGAAGGAGAAGAAGATATTGGCGAAGAAATTGTAATGCCAAAAATATGTCCTGCATGTGGTACATTGCTTCAAAAAGATGGGGTTCATATATTTTGTCAAAATGCTTTAGGTTGCAAACCTCAATTAATAAATAAGCTGATTCATTATGCATCAAGAAATGCTATGAATATAGAGGGATTAAGTGAAAAGACTCTTATGCAATTAAATGATTCACTGGCATTAAATAGCATTTTAGATATATATAATTTAAAATACGATGAAATAGTTGAATTAGAGAGATTTGGAGATAAAAAATCAAAAAAATTACTTGAAGCAATTGAAAATAGTAAAGAATGCACATTAAATAGATTTATTTATTCGCTTAGTATTCCAAATGTAGGCGTTAAAACAGCAAAGGATTTAGCAAAAGTCTTTACAAGTTTGGATGCTATTATAAATGCAAAAGAAGAAGATTTAATTGAAATTAGAGATATAGGAAATACAGTTGCACAAAGTATAGTTTCATTTTTTGGAGATGAATTAATAAGAAATGAAATAAATGAACTTTTGGCAATAGGTATTAAAATAATTAAAGAAGAAAATAATATTGATCAAGATGGACCTTTAAAAGATAAAAAAGTTGTAGTTACTGGAAGTATAGAAGGATTATCTAGAGATGAAGCCAAAGAAATGGTTGAAAAATTAGGTGGGAAATCAGTATCTTCAATATCTAAAAAAACAGATTTGCTTATATATGGAGAAAAAGCCGGAAGCAAATTAAAAAAGGCTGAAGAATTAGGCGTTAAGCTTATGAAAGCAAGTGAATTTTTAGAACTTTTAAATAGATAGTAAAAAACCCTGCTAGATTATTTCTAGCAGGGTTTAAATTATTCAGTGGCAGCAGTATTACCTGCAATTCTACCAAAACAAACGCCATCAGCCATTGCATTTCCGCCAAGGCGATTACCGCCATGAAGTCCACCTGTAACTTCACCGCAAGCATATAAATTTTTAACGATTTTACCTTCTAAAGTTAATACATGTCCGCTTGAATCTATAATTAATCCGCCCATTGTATGATGTATTGCAGGAGAAATGCATACTCCATAAAATGGTGCTTTGGAAATTTCTGCAGGAAGATTTTTTCTTTTAAAATATGGATCCCAATCAAACTTTACAGAGCGATTATAAATATCTAATTGTGATGAAAGTTCAATTGGATTAATTTTTAGTGAATGAGCTAAATCTACCAAAGTGTCTCCAGAAACTAAAAGTCCGGATTTATCATAATTAATGATTGCCCCTAATGAATCGTATATATTTTGATCAAATATTAAATATGCTTTTTGTTCAGATTGAGCGATAATTGCTTTTGATACAACATCTCTTGTATTAAGTTCATCTACAAATCTTTGAGCTTCTTTATTTACTAAAATTGCTCCATTTCCTCTTACTGCTTCTGTAATCATAGTGCCAGATGAAATTGTTACAGTTGGATGAATTTGAATTTCTTTTAAATCTCTTAAACCCCAGTTGTTTTCTTTTGCCCAAGAGATTGCATCACCAGTTGCGCCAGGATGATTTGTAGTAGAGTAATCTTTTAAATCGGGATTAAGTTCTTTTATTAAACTATTATTTGCTCCAAATCCGCCAGTTGCTAAGATTAATTTATCACAAGTTATATTGTAGCTATAATCATTAGATTTAATTGTTAAATCAAATCCATTATTAAGAGTTTTTACAGAATCAAGTTTATTTTCAATTCGTATATCTATAGGTAAAGTAGATGCTTTCTCATATAATTTTGAAAATAAATAATCGCCAATTGCATAACCGCCTTTTGGTCTATGTGCTCTTTTTACAGATGCACCAGCTAACATACCTAAATCTTCTAGTTCACAGGAAATATTATCAGTTAACCAATTGTAATTATTAAGACTCATATTGGCAAGAGTGTGAACTAAGTCTTTATTATTTATATTGTGACCACCAGTTAATGTGTCATTGTAATATAAATCAATTGAATCTTTAATATTGTTTTTTTCTTGAAGTGGAGTGTTACATAAGTTAATTCCACCAGTTGCATAAACTGAATTACCACCTAAGAATGGCATTTTTTCTAGTAATACAACAGATTTACCCGCTTCACTTGCTGAAATCGCTGCAGTTAACCCAGCTACACCACCACCTACAACAACAATCTCTTCTTTGCTATTTTTATATTGAGAAGTAGTGTAATTGTTTTTTTTAAGTTTAATATTATTGCTTTCAACTGCATCTTTAACAGCTTTAATAAAAGCACTCGTACTTATTGTTGCGCCGGAAATTGCATCTAGCTTATAATCATTTCTTTTAATCATTTCATCCTTTAAATATAAAACACTCCTTTTAGCAAAACCTGCATCAGAGAAGGATTCAAGTGTAATATCTTTAAAACTATCTAGTTCGCTATTTAATATAATATTTATCTTTACAGAACCAGATTTACCTTGAGATTCACCTATAAAAGAAGTATTTGAAATACTAAAAGTAGGTGTGAGTAATAATACCAAAATTAAAATTACTGCCAAAAATTTTATTCTATGTAGTTTCATATAAACGCCTCCTTACAAAATTATAACATATATAGATATAAGAAAATTAATACATAAAATTAATAAGGTTTAATCGTTGAGAATCAGCCATATATAAAGTATAATAAGAGAAGTAGAGAAAGTGGGGGTTTGATGAAGAGGATAATCGGAATTATTTTTGTTTTATTATTGTTAATTAATGTTAGTTTTGCAGAGCCAAGTAAAACTAAAATAAATGTAGATGGAAATGAAATTATTACAAATAAAGTTCAAGTTTTATTAGATGGAGCAGTTATGCTTTTCGATGTTCCGCCCGTTATTTATAATGAGAGAACTATGGTTCCTTTAAGATTTATTGTTGAAACATTAGGTGGAAAAGTTACATGGGATGAAGATTTAAAAAGAGCAAGAATTAATTATAAAGAAAATGAATTGGATATTTTTATAGATCAAGATCAAATTTATAATAATGGAAGAATAGAAGCAATGCCATATAATGTTCCTGCAAAATTAATGGGGATTAATTCTAATGGTAATTTAGTTCAAAGAACGATGGTTCCTTTAAGATTTGTATCAGAGTTTATGAATTGTTCCGTTGATTGGAATGGAGATAGGTTTGAGGCAAGTATTAAAAACAAAAAGAGCTCATTAGAAGATACATCTAATACAGTAAAAGATGAAAATATGGGAAGTTTTTTAAGTGTTTGTGGAGATGGAAAGGATTATTGTTTAAATCTAAATGTTTCAGAATCACAAAATTATAATGATTTTATATTGGTTGAACCTGATCGAATTGTTTTGGATTTATTTGACTATCAATTAAATGAAATGCCAGTAGGGTTTTATAATGATAATAATATATTTAAAAAAGATTTGTCGCTCGATTTTGCCAAAGCTATAAGAATTTATAGCGATCAAATTGAAGAAAAGACAAGATTTATTTTGGATTTAAATTATCAAACTCCATATAGAATAGAAAAAACGCAAAATGGAATTAGAATTAGAATGATTGGAGTATTAAAGGGGCAATCAGAGGTTATAAAGACAGAAGAAATTGAAGTTTCGGGAGATTTAAAGACTATTAGATCATTAAATGATGGAAATCAAGATTATTTGGAAATTGAAGCTAAAAATAGAGTTGATTATCATTTAATGAAACTTGATAATCCAGACCGTTTGGTAATTGATTTAATGGATTTAAAATTACCAGAAGGAGTTAGAGAATTTCCTATTCAAAATAGTTTTGTAGATGGAATTAGAACGTCACAATTTAATCCATCGGGGCATTATAGTGAAAATGTATATGTTTTAAGAGTTGTATTAGATTTAAATGCATCAGATACTAATATAAAAGTTATTCAAGATGGAAATATTCTTAGAATATATAATGGAAATACTGCTCCAAATTCAAATGATAGTCAAGAAAATACACAAGAAGAAAATCAAGAAAAACCACTTGATAAAGCATATGTATGGCAAAAAAGTGATGATAAATTAAATATAGGTCTTCTTTATAATTCTAATACAAATGATATTAGCTATAATGAAGAAATAAGAGAATTAAGAATTAGAATAGATAATCCACCTTCAAATATTGAAGAGATTGCTTCTTTTGAAAAAGATGATTTATTAGAAGCTGGATATATATCAAAAATTTCATCAAAGTGGTATTATAAATTTAAATTTAAGAAACCAATTATTTATAATTATGATGGGAATGGTTCAAGTTTATTATTAAATATAACACCTAAAAAAGTTGAAATAACAGGAAAGAAAGTATTGATTGATGCAGGGCATGGTGGAACAGATCCAGGAGCTATTTCTCCATATAGTGGTGTTTTTGAAAAGGATTTAACAATAAAGGTTGCAGAATATCTTAAAGTCTATTTAGATAATATGGGTTATGAGACTGTAATGATAAGAAAGAATGATAATTCAATTAATAAGTATGAAAGAGCAGAGCTTGCAAATGAAATAGGTGGAGATTTATTTATTAGTATTCACTTTAATGCACTACCACAAAAGAGCATGAAAGGAATAATGACTCTTTATTGTCCATCATATGAAAGTGAAGTTAAAGAAGAATATCATCAATATACATTATCTAAAATAATTCAGGAACAATTATTAGGTCAATTAGGTGTAAATGACTTAAAAATTAGGCAAAGATCTGGGGTTGTGGTTTTAAGAGAAACTAAAATGATTGCAGCTTTAGCAGAACTTGGATGTTTAACAAATAAAGAAGAAGAAATAATGGTTAGAAAAGATAGTTATCATCAAAAAGCGGCAAGAGCTCTTGCTGATGCGATAGATGAGTACTTTAAATACAAAGAAGTTAATCCAGAGGGTTAGTAAGAAAGGACGTTTAAATGAGAATTGACGGTAGAGAAAACAATCAAATTAGGAAAATATCAATTGAAAGGCATGTAACTAAACATGCAGATGGAAGTGTATTAATTGAATGTGGAGATACAAAGGTGCTTTGTACAGCAATGGTAGAGGAAAAAGTACCAAGATTTATGAAGGGTGAAAATAGAGGATGGCTTACAGCTGAATATTCTATGTTACCTAGTTCATGTATTACAAGAAAATCTAGAGAACGCAATAGAGTAGATGGAAGAAGTCAAGAAATTCAAAGACTGATAGGAAGAGCGCTTAGATCAGTTGTTAAGTTAGAAGAATTAGGCGAAAGAACTATTTGGATTGATTGTGATGTATTGCAAGCAGATGGAGGAACAAGAACGGCATCAATCACAGGAGCATTTGTAGCATTAGTTGATACTTTGCAAAAATTAAAAGAAGAAGGTCAAATCGAAACAATGCCACTTAGATGTGGATTATCTGCAGTAAGTGTAGGAATTGTTGAGGGTGAAGAATTATTAGATTTATGTTATGAA
>Ga0193963_1000948_pt1 | contig 14768 bp, 14 predicted proteins | sample FB_6_MG_FD_140359 | JGI IMG/M metagenome (GOLD analysis project Ga0193963, IMG submission 140359) | Microbial mat bacterial communities from the Broadkill River, Lewes, Delaware, United States - FB_6_MG | ecosystem: Environmental > Aquatic > Freshwater > River > Microbial mats | place: USA...
ATTGACCTAGACATTTTACGGCAAATTCGACCGTCATCGTATCGAATGGCTTGAACGGGTTTGGCCAGTGCTGGCTGTCGCAGAACCAGAACTTCTGATCTTCCATCTCGCGCAAGGCGGGCTGGAACTTCAGATAATAGGGATACAAGTCCTCCCACCCTTCGGCACCTGCCGGAGCATTGAGGTCATAGGCACTTGGAAACATCGGTGTAGTTGCGTCCATTTTGGTTTCTCCTCCCAGAGACTGACTTGAGTTATTTCTTTGATCCAACAGGGTTATTCAGGGCCCCAACCATACCCATCATGCCAGTTGAAAAACTGGTCTTGGCTGGCTCTGCCGGCTTTTGTGACCAGACAGTTTCAGGGCGGCTTTGCAGCGCAACGAGGTTCTGGCCTTCGGGCAAATCCGCATCAAAAGCCCATTCCACGTCTTGCGGGCATTTGTTCTGGCGCTCCAACGCTTTGGCAAGTTGCGCCACGGCCATGACTTGAGCGTCGGTTAGGCATTGCGCATTGCGACGGTCTGCAGCCACTTCCCGCTCAACCGTTGTCTTGGCGGCCACATCGGGTACTAGTTCAACGTGTTTGTCGGAAATCTTGCGGTCGATGACCTCCATCAGGATCTTCTCGACAGTGAAATTGTCCGGCGTGACGATCCCCGATACGACCAACTCTCCCAACCCGTAAGAAGCGTCGATCACGATGCGCGTGCGATCCCCAGTCAGCGGATCGAGCGTCATCGCGACACCAGCGGTCTGTGCGTTCACCATTTTCTGAACCGCGACACTCATCAAGACTTCGATCTGGCCAAGGTCGTTGTCGTGCCGGTACTTCATTGCGCGGGCCGTAAAGAGCGAGGCCCAGCAGTCCCGCACATGTTCGATGACAGTGTCTGCGCCCACGACCCACAGATACGTATCCTGCTGCCCGGCAAAAGACGCATCCGGCAAATCTTCGGCGGTTGCAGAGGATCGCACGGCTACGGGAAGATCATCACCCATGGCGTTGTAGTCATTGCGAATGGCAGCCTCAACATCGGCGGGCAGCTTGTGTGACCGAAAGCGGATCTGGATCGCTTGTGCGGACCTCTCCAGCGACGATACGTCATCGAACTTCGTGCTCGCAAGCTGAGCTTCGATTTCGGCGCGCAGCCCGGTTTGGTCTAGCATCGCCAAATAGGCATCTGTCGTGACGGCAAACCCTGTGGGGACGGCGATGCCTGCCTGTGTCATCTCGCCAAGACTGGCGCATTTGCCGCCCACACGGGCGTGATCTCTGGTGCCGATTTTTCCGAACGGAAGTGTGAAAGCGGTCATTGCGTTTTCTCCATCCCAAGATCCACCATCACCTGATTTGGGACGCGGAACGAGATATTTTGAAGGTATTCGATGTGTTGATCCGGCTTCATCGTCATATTGGGGAACCGCGCCGTCAGCTCGCGCAGCATGATGCCAAATTCCATCTTGGCCAGCTGAAAGCCGATGCAGAAGTGGATACCGTAGCCGAAGCTGAGGTGATTGCGCGCGTTCTTGCGTTGAATGTCAAAGGTTTCCGCGTTCTCGAACACGTCGGCATCGCGGTTGCCCGCCCCCATCACCAAAAGAATGTCGGCGCCTTCCGGAATAGCGACCCCCCCGATTTCAGCGTCCGTTTTGGCGCGGCGGCGCCATGACACGATGGACGGTTCGAACCGCAGGATTTCTTCGGTCGCAGCCGGGATCAGGCTGGGGTCCGCGCAAACGGCATCCCAGGCATCGCGGTTCGCCATCAATGTGATGATCGCATTCGACATCAGCGTCGTCGTGGTTTCGTGCCCGGCGAACAGGACCGAATACATCAAGCCTGCGATTTCTTCGTCCGTGATATCCGCGCCATTGGCCTGTGCCTGGACCATATCGGTAGGGAAATCATCGCCCGGCACCTCTTTGCGCGCGGCCACCAGACCACGGCAATAGGACCAGTAGTCGACCATTTTCTGCGCAAGCGGCAGTTGTTCCTCATCACTTAGATCTCCCCAGGTCAAAAGGGCACGGCTGGCGGCCCAGTCTTTGACCTTCGGGACGTCTTCGTCCGGAATACCCATCAGGGCAAACAACACCAAAGCCGGCACATCATAGGCCACATCTCGGAAAAAATCGCATTCGCCCGCTACGGCAATCTTGTTCAGATGACGATCAACGATCGCTTCAATCTGCGGCTGAATCGCCTTGAAACGGCGCGGGCCGAAGGCGGATTGTGCCAGCTTGCGAATGCGAGTGTGATCCGGCGGGATGCGAGCTGACAGGCCGGAATATACGGTGAAACCGCCATCCTTCATGATCTGCTTGCCCGCGTCGCACATCGGGCGCATCGGAGCTTGTGCATTTTCAGACGAGAACGTGTTCCAGTCGTCGAAAACGCCCTTGATATCCGAGTGACGTGTCACGATCCAATAGCCGCTTTCTGGATCTTGGAACACGGGCTGATCCTCGCGCAGTTCCTTCCACTTGGTATGTGGCGCACTTAGATCGAAGATGTTGTAATTCCCAGCCTGCGGCTGTGCTTGAGCGCTCATCACATGTCCTCCCTGACACTCATTTCGTGCTGGGAATCAGCTTAGCCCACGCGCTTTGGTTTTTCTTTGGTTTTCTTAACCCATTGTCAGGAAAGGGTATCTACCAACTCGGCTCTGAGTCGCTCCAGCGTATCGGTCTCGGGCTTCAATTCCATCGCGTCCATCGAACTCAGGTATTGGCGATACTGGCGTGCGATGGCGTCCGCCCTGTTCTGCGCATGAAAAATACGCATCGCTTCAGCGTGGGCAATTTCACACACCGCATCCATTTGCAGCGCCTTCTGACAGCTTGATAATGCGTCCCGAAATCGTCCCTGCTGCCGCAGGATCGCAGCCTTATCGCGCAGCACTTTCAAAGCCATATCCCGGAACCATTCCCGTTTGGGAACCACCCAATTTTCCATATCGTTTTCGAAATAGGCAGCGGGCAGGTCTTCGAACAATTCCCCTGAATACAACCTGTCAGCGGCATCCAGCAGAGCGATTGCATCTTCAAGCTTTTCCGACTTGGACAAAACCTTGGCGCGATTGCAAAGCTGTTCGAAGGTAGCGATGTCGATCCAGGTCCCCTCAGGCGGCACCAATGTGTAATAGTTCCCGTTTCGTCGGACAAAACCGGCTCCGCCAAGCGTATTGCGCAGCATCGTTATGGCATGGTGCAGGCGCTTGCGCTTCTTGTTCTCGTCCGGCTCTTCAGACCACAAAAGCTCAGCCAGAAGATCGGTCGACGCACCCTTTTCCCCGCGTTGCAGGAGATAGGCGAACAGCGTCTTGGTTTTCCGGGGCGCACTTCCCGGAATGTCCCATTTGATCTGGCTTCCGTCTGACAGATAAATCCGAAGCCGCCCGAAACACCTGATTTTCCAGATATCATCCTTGCCCATACGCGGCCGCAGGCGGCGGGGGACCGTGATCCACTGAGGGTTGGCACCGGACGCTTCACCGTCGTCCTGCACGAGCGCATCTTCATAGTCCGGAACCAGACGCCCCAGCACAAACCCGATCTGTTGCGAAATCGTGGCCCCTGTCTGATAGGCTGGCGGCAGCCAGAATGGATTATCATAAAGGCCTGAAGGCGCCAGAAAATGGCTGTGCCCGCGCACGGCGGCCAACATCTGGTCCTCGATCATCAGACTACGCGCATAAATAGAAACGATTGGCACCTGCGTGCCTTCGGAGATCCGGTCGCAGAAACCACCCCATCGTTCAAAGTTCGCAGTCGCCGAAATCGTGCCGCCCCCCCAACGCATATCCACGATAACGACAGAGACAAAAGGCAACGCCTCGACGGCAGCCTGAATACGGCCACTCACCTCCGCCATTTTGATCGGGATGTCATCCAACCCCACCTGGGAGAAATCCAAACGGGTTTGCTTCGGGTAATCGGGCAGAAAATCTGGGTCATCTGCGATAAGCAGCGCGCCGGTCTCGAGGGCAAGTTGCTTTAGGGCGTCGGTCACAAAATAGTCCCCGGCGTCGCCACAGATCAACGAAATATTTAGAGGGTTCGCCAATGCAGCGCGGCTGCTAGGCTCATTCATCCCACATTCCCGCATCCTTTTGTCTTGATCCATAATCGCCTTGTCCGCACATATTACTCAACAGTTTTGCGAAGGTGCGCGAGGCCACAGACGGGACCTCTTCAGCGCGGCTCATGATGCCAACCGCTCCTTGCGTTGACGCCATGTCGATCTGCAAACGCACCAACCGCCCCATCGCGATATCAGCCGCAACCACACCTTTGCTGATAATCCAAACCGTATTGGGGTCCGCCATCGTGACCGCTCGTCCGAATTCAGGCGACGCGGTTTCGATCCTGTTCCGGAACAATGGCACACCTTGGGAAATCAGCAATCGCGCCACCAACGGGCGGATCGCGGAATCCTTGGGCGGGTAAAGTACCCGAACCTGGTTCAGATCGACCGCTCTGCGTAAGGCCAGTGAGGGGCTGTCCGGACGGGCCACAATGACCACTTCTTCGGAATAAAGCTGTTGAAAGCTCAAGCCCACCATTGTGTCCGGTTTGCCAAGACGCCCGATAACCAGATCGAGGCTCCCGCTGCGCAGCCGGCTAGTCAGATCATGATGTGGCCCTTCATGGACTGCAACCAAGGTGTCGGGGCTTCTGGCGGCGAAATCCCGAACGACATCGGGCAGCAACGACGATGCGACACTTGGCAAAGCCCCTAGGCGCAGTTGTCCAGCGGCACCATCCGCAGCCTGAATGCTGCGCAATCCGTGCCTTAGCGCGGCGGTGCTTTGTTCGGCAAATTGCAGGAATACTTCGCCCTTGGGGGTCAGTGAGACCCCTGAACGGCTACGCTCCAGAACCACTACGCCAAGTATATCTTCTAGCTCTTTCAAGGTTTTCGAGATCGCTGGCTGGGTCAGATTCAATTGCTCAGCAGCGTTTTTGAAACTGCGGGCCCGCGCGATGGCACTGAAGGCATCCAAATGCCGGAATTTGATACGACGATCCACATTCTTGCCCATTTAGATAATCAAAATTCTCCAAATCTCATTATGAATGCATTTTTTAACATGCGACAAGGGGTGCGATACATTTGGGAGAACGATATGAAGACCCAGGTCGCAATCATCGGCGGTGGTCCATCGGGGCTTTTGCTGGCGCAGCTTTTACACACGCGCGGGATCGACAGCGTCGTGTTGGAACGCAAGACTAAGGATTATGTCTTGGGACGCATCCGCGCAGGCGTTCTTGAACAGGGTCTGGTCAAACTCATGGAAGAAGCTGGTTGCGCCGACCGCTTGCACGCAGAAGGCATCCTGCATGATGGCACGCTGGTGTCCTACGGCGACGAAATGTTCCGCGTCGATTTCACCGAACACACCGGCACCCCCGTTGTCGTTTATGGCCAAACAGAAGTAACCCGCGATCTTTACGACGCCCGCGAAGCAGCTGGCGGCAAGATCGAATTCAACGTTGAAGATGTCGTCATCCACGGGGCCGACACAGACGCTCCACATATCGAGTATACAGTCGACGGGCAGCCACAGCGGCTGGACTGTGATTTCATCGCGGGGTGTGACGGCTTCCACGGCGTCAGCCGCCAAACCATCCCGCTGGACGTGCGCAAGGAGTACGAAAAGGTCTATCCCTTTGGCTGGCTGGGGATCCTGTCCGAAACGCCCCCCGTCAATCATGAATTAATCTACGCCAATTCCCCGCGAGGCTTTGCGCTCTGTTCTATGCGCAACGACAATCTCAGCCGCTATTACATCCAGTGTTCGCTCAGCGACAAACCCGAGGACTGGACCGATGAAGCCTTCTGGAAAGAGCTCAAGCGGCGTATCCCCGCGGATCAGGCGGAAAACCTCGTGACCGGACCGAGTATCGAAAAGTCTATTGCCCCCCTGCGGTCTTTCGTGACCGAACCGATGCGATGGGGGCGGCTGTTCCTTTGCGGCGACGCGGCTCACATTGTGCCGCCCACCGGTGCCAAGGGTCTGAACACCGCCGCATCTGACGTGCACTACCTTTATAATGGTCTGCGTGACTTCTATGAAAACAACAGCTCCGACGGCATCGACAGTTACTCTGAAAAGGCTCTTGCCCGCGTCTGGAAGGCCGAGCGGTTCAGCTGGTGGTTCTCTTCTTTGATGCATACCTACCCCGACCAATCAGAGTTTGACTTGAAGATGCAGGTCGCCGAGATCGAATTCCTGCGTTCCAACAAGGCGGCACAGAAATCCATGGCGGAAAACTACGTGGGCTTGCCCTACTGATGCGGGCCGTAAACGCGAATGGCGTGACCCTACATGTGCAAGAGGACGGTGACTCGAATGGCACACCGGTCGTGTTTGCCAATTCGCTGGGTACTGATCTACGCCTTTGGGATGCGATCATCCCGCTGTTGCCTGACGGATTGCGCCTGGTCCGCTATGACAAGCGCGGGCATGGTCTGTCGGGTTGCCCTGAAGGGCCGTATACCATCGACGATCTGACAGCCGACGCCGCAGCCTTAATTGAAGGTCTGGATCTGGGGCCGGTCATCTTCGTTGGCCTTTCGATTGGCGGTATGATCGGCCAATCCCTCGCCTCACGCCGCCCCGATCTGGTCCGTGCGCTCGTGTTGTCAAACACCGCTGCAAGAATGGGCGACCCTGCCACATGGGAAGAGCGGATCACCGCCATCAACGAAAAAGGTTTGGCCGCGATGGAAAAGGCTGTTCTGGACCGCTGGTTCGGCCCGACCTTTCGCGCAACGCCCGAAGCGGCCCTGTGGGGCGCACTTCTGACACGCACACCTGCAGTAGGTTACGTGGGATGTTGCGCGGCCATCGCAGCGGCGGATTTGACAAACATTACGGCTGGGCTGCGCCTTCCGACGCTTGCCATCGCGGGTAGCCACGACGGCGCCAGCCCGCCCGATCTGGTGGTCGCAACCGCGGCCCTGATCCCCAGCTCACAAGTCCATGTCATCGACGGTGTGGGCCATCTGCCCTGCGTCGAAAACCCGACGGCCTATGCCGCTGTCCTAAACCCATTTCTAAAGGAGCACGCCTATGTCTGAGCGTTTCGACAAGGGCATGGCTACCCGCCGTGCCGTTCTGGGTGACACGCACGTAGACCGTGCCGAGGCGAACAAAAACGCCTTTGACGCGCCCTTTCAGAGCATGATTACCGAAGGGGCCTGGGGCACGCTGTGGTCGGATGACACAATCAGCCGTCGCGACCGCTCAATGCTGACCCTAGCCCTTTTGGCCGCGACGGGAAATTTCGAAGAAATCCCCATGCATATCCGGGCCACCGCCAACACTGGAGCTTCCCAAAACGATGTCTTGCAGGCCTTCATGCACGTCGCTGTCTACGCGGGCGTGCCCAAGGCAAACCACGCCATAAAACTTGCAAAACAAACCTACGCTGAAATGGAGGATGCCACATGAAAACGCCCGCAGAGTATTATCAACGCGACCGCGACCGGCACCCTCCGGCTTATGCGCCCAGCTACAAGACATCCGTCGCGCGAAGCCCGCGCTATGCATTGATTAGCCTGCAACAATCGACCAGTGAAATCACCGGCCCCGTGTTCGGACACAACGATCTGGGGGCACTGGATCATGACCTGATCAAGAACTACGCTCAAACCGGCGACCCTGTGGGCGAGCGCATCATCGTGCACGGACGAGTGTTGGATGAAAACGCCCGACCGGTCCCTAATACACTGGTCGAAGTGTGGCAGGCCAATGCGGGTGGGCGGTATCGCCACAAGAAAGACACCTACCTTGCTCCAATTGATCCGAATTTCGGAGGGTGCGGGCGGACTATGACCGATGAAAACGGCTACTACTTTTTCCGCACGGTCAAACCGGGGGCCTACCCCTGGCGGAACATGGTTAACAACTGGCGACCGGCGCACATCCACCTGAGTGTCTTTGGCGCATCTTTCTGCCAGCGCCTGGTCACGCAACTCTATTTTGAGGGCGATCCGCTGATCCCGCTTTGTCCTATCGTGCAGACGATTCCAGATGCGGACGCGATTGGCGCCTTGACCGCCAAGCTCGACCTGAATGCGACAATCCCGCTCGATACGATCGCCTATAAGTTCGACATCGTACTGCGCGGACGCCGTTCGACACTCTTTGAGAACCGGCTGGAGGGAAACTGATGCAACGCCTTAATTACCTGCGTGAAACCCCATCTCAAACCGCTGGCCCCTATGTCCATATTGGTCTGGCACCCGGTGCTGCCGGCTTTGATATCTACGAACATGAACTGGGCTGGGACATAGCCGGACCAAACGCCGAGGGCGAACGGATCCGTATCGAAGGCCGCGTGATTGATGGCACGGGCAACCCTGTCAAAGACGTGCTGCTGGAAGCATGGCAGGCTAACGCCCATGGCAAATACCCCCACCCAGAAGGTGGCGGAGAGGTCGAAGACGGCTTTCGCGGTTGGGGTCGCGTAATCACCGATTTTGACACCGGTGAATGGGGATTTGACACCATCAAGCCGGGCCCTGTCCCCGCGCGCGCGCCGCTTGCGTCCATGCGCCCCACCGCCGAGGAAGAACAGAAAGACGCCTTCGGACGCGGCCATCAGGGCCTGCGAGCCATGGCACCGCATATCAACCTGTGGATCGTCGCGCGCGGCATCAACATCGGGCTGAATACGCGGCTCTATTTCAGCGACGAGGAAGAGGCCAATGCCACCGATCCGGTCATCAATCTGATCGAATGGGAAAGCCGCCGCAAAACGCTGATCGCGCAACGCGGCGAACGCTACGGCCAAGTCGTTTATCGGTTCGACATCCACATTCAAGGCGAAAACGAAACTGTTTTCTTCGATATTTGAGGCGTGTATGACCAACCCTTGCATCATCTGCGTGGCGATCACTGGATCTCTGCCCACCAAAGACAACAATCCGGCGGTGCCGATCACCATCGCCGAACAAATCGAAAGCACCCATGAGGCGTTCGAGGCCGGTGCAAGCATCGCGCACTGCCACGTGCGCGACGACGAAGGCAAACCAACATCGGATCCTGAACGCTTTGCACGGCTCAAGGAAGGGTTGGAAAAACACTGCCCTGGTATGATCGTGCAACTGTCCACGGGTGGGCGTTCTGGCGCGGGGCGAGATCGGGGCGGCATGCTGCCGTTATCGCCGGACATGGCTTCGCTGTCTGTTGGATCCAACAACTTTCCCACGCGCGTCTATGAAAACAGCCCCGATCTGGTGGACTGGCTCGCCTCTGAAATGTTGGCCCACGACGTGAAACCCGAAATCGAAGCTTTCGATCTGGGCCATATCGTGCAAGCCACCCGCATGGCCGCTGATGGTCGCCTCAAGGGGCCGCTCTATGTTCAATTTGTGATGGGCGTCAAAAACTCCATGCCAGCGGACGAGCCGATCTTCGATTTCTACATCAAGACGCTCAAACGCCTTGCTCCCGATGCGCAATGGTGCGCGGCGGGTATTGGTCCGGCACAACTGACCATCAACGAATGGTCGATCGCCAAGGGCGGCCACACCCGAACTGGCCTGGAAGACAACGTGCGGCTTGACCGTGACACGCTGGCCCCGTCCAACGCAGCCTTGGTCCGGCGCGCAGTTGATCTTTGCGAAAAATACGAACGCCCCGTTGCCACATGGCATCAGGCACGCGACATACTTGGCTTACGGCAGGTTGCTGTATGAAAAGGTAATGTGGCCAACTGAATGATCCCCAACACACTTTTCACAGGCATGGGCGACGCATTGGATCTGGTCGCCGACGTAAGCAGGCAAAAGCGTAATTGATAGCACCGACACAAATCATCATGTTCACGGTGTCTTCAAGAGTGGCCTCAAAACAGGCGTTTGGGTCAGTTCGGCGAACCTAGCCGTTCGACAGAGGTAATCAGGCTTTCCGCATGCAAAAGAGCAGCACCCGTCGCCTCTGCCATCGCGGGCAGTGTCAGCTATTCCAACGCCCAAGCCGCGCCAGAGCGTTCTTGTTCATGGATCATCGCCTGCCCCAAAAGTCCCTGCTGACTCGCAACATAGCGCGCCAATGCGACCATCAGCTCTGCGCCGATCGGGTTTTGCTTATGCGCCATCGCGGACGATCCGCCACCACCCGACAACGCGATGTCATCGATGCCCTGTTGCACCATAAGCGCCACGTCCTGTCCGATCTTGCCCAGTGAACCTGCGACGAGGGTCAGCCAATGCCCCATGGCCACAAACCTGCTGCGATCCGCATGCCAGACCGGACCTAGCGCAAGGCCCAGCGTTTCGGCGACCTGGCCTGCACACTCAGCCACATGGGGCTGTGGAGTTTCACGCGAACCAATGGGCCCGCCAATCTGGACTACCGAAAGTTGATTTTTTACATCATCAGCAAGCGCAAGATGGTCTGCCAGCGGACGGCGCCACGCATCGACGCGCAAGGCAACGTTGGCGGGCAATGCGGCCTGCATACGGGTTCGGGCCATCATGGCGTTATCACCCGATTTTTCCAGCAAGGCATCAAGCTCAGCGACGAGCCGCGTCAGCCGTGCTGTCATCGCATCCATTACCGAAAGACAGGTCAAGACCATCGCGGTATCCATCACATCCTGGCTGGTCGCACCGGTGTGCACGGCGCGGGCTGCACCTACGTCCAGAGTGGATTTCAAGCCAGCAACCAAGGCTGGTACGGGCAACCCGTCTCGACCACTTCCGTGACCAAGATTTTCACTGGAAAACGTCTTGATCGCAGCCAACGCCTTGTTCGCGTCCCGCTCCGATACAAAACCGTATGCGCCCAACGCCTGCGTCCAAGCCGCCTCAAAGGCAAGCATACGTCCGTAAAGGCTGTCGCGCTAAATTCCTCTGCAATTCTCGGATCGCATAACAGCGCACCAAACAAGCCTGATGTTGCAAAAGCATTAGTCATGGCTGCGTCTCATTTTTGGTCAATTCGATCAACAAGTGTACCCGGGCCTCAGCAATCAATTGACGGACGCGAACCTTGCCAACACACTATAAAGAGATCGGTGCGAAGTGCCAGATTTCGCGAACAGAAATGACCCAACATGGCCAGTCGCAAACGATCGATACGCATCCAAAACCTGTATCCCGCATTATCCCTGAGCGCCCACGGCGCCAATTTCTGCACCCAAACAACGGATGCCAAGACGAAAGGGGCAGCATTAACTACTACTAGCGCCTCGCCCTTCGTCTCAGACAGTATATGTGCCGGGATGGCCCCAAGTTCTTCGCAGGGTCTTATTTGAAGCATTCGATTTTGGATTAACAAGACGGACTCGTAGTCTCTACATTTGGCCCAAACTCGGTCGCGCTCGCTGTTTCGAAAACCAGCCTCTAGAAAGATCTGCCTAACGATGATGTTGTAAATCCGATGTCCGCCTTCGCCAGGCATCAACGAAACGGTCTAGAAATGACGACTTAGGCTATTGTTCAATGACCGCTCTGTCGACATGCACTGCAACGCAGCGATAACCGCGCTGCAAGAGCAAGCAAATGCTGCGTCAGCACTAGCCGCATCTGCACAAGGCGGTTTTGTCCGCGCCTTACCAGTTGATGCGGCGTGTAGCGAAAGGCAGGGTTTCCAAGACCTGACCTTCGTGGATCACGCGGCGAAGGTGTCAGCAGAGCCCAAGTTAACCGCTGCAGGTGCATGAGGGTCAACTACTAGCACGACTGTGAAAATCGACGGTGACTTCGTCTTAGTCCGATTACTGTGCGGCTAGATTTCAACTTACATGTAAATTGGGCCTGATCGGTCTTGCAGCGGTCGGCACTTGGGTGGCGTTCTGCCGGGATGCGAAGGGCAGAACGCCGTGCCAGATCAGCAACCGCCAGAGAGGGTGACGGTCACCTCGTCGGGTCAGGGTTTGGCCAGGTGCCATACCCCCTTGACGCCATCACCAGTGATATCGCCCGGAGCCTGATCCTTGATCCAAGTGTAAAGGGCTTCGCCCTTGTAGGCCCATTGGCGCGACCCGTCGGCCCGGATGATGATGCCGAATTCATCAGTGGGGCGCGCATTGGCCTTGGCTTCGAGCGGGGGCCATTTCACTGAGCAATCGCCGTTGCAGTTGGATACCGCCGAGGTGTCCTTGTCGAACGTATAGAGCGTCATGCCTGCGCCATCAGTCAGAACCTTGCCTGCGGATGTGTCGCCGGTCTGGATTACATTTTCGGCCATGGCCGCGCTAGCGCTCAGCAGCCCGGTCATCAGACAGGATGCAAGCAATATGCGAGATTTGAGCATGTGTTTTTCCTTTTCATGTGCGAAACCGCAGGTAAACGCGCTGCGGTCGCCCCGTGTGTCGGAGCTGACTTAGATACGGCGCCGGGCGCGGATTATTCCCTGTTCATTGCTGCGGACCTGCATCCGGCCAATTTCATGCGTTCCGGCGCTGTTGAGAATGCTGAGAAAGGGCAGGGCGCACCAACGCCCTGCCCCAGTTTCACGCATCGGACACAAAGGAAGTTACGGCGCGGCGCCCCGCGTCCCGTTTAGCGCCGGATATTCCGACCGCGCTTTCTCTTGCTGCCCTTTCAGCACCGCAAGCCGCGACGTCATCGCCAGAATTTCCGTGTGCTGGTTCGAGATGATGCCCTCTGCAATCGTCCTCGTCAGGGGATCCGCTCCGAAAACAAGCGCGAGACGTGCCATATCAACCGCACCCTGATGATGCGGGATCATCATGGCCAGAAAATCAATGTCAGGATCGCCCGAATAGCCGGGGCCATGCATATCCTGCATCATTCGTAACATGTCGGTGTCCATCTGCCTTTGGAATTCAGAGACATCCGCGTCAGGGGCCGAACCGTGGACCATACCGTGATCCATTTCATCGGTTGCAGTCTGGATCAGAACAGAGGGGGTGAGCCTGTTGGCCATTGCCCGTGCCTGTCGGTTGAAGATCATGCCAGCCCCCCTCAGCCCGTATGCATCTGCGCGCCCGGGCGCACATAGATCAGGTTGATGCTTTTCTTGTTGCGAAGCTGGCCAGAAGGCAGGTCCAGATATCCAAGGGGAATTTGCGTGACAAAGACCGGCTTGAACGGGTCGGTGATATCAAAGACCGAAGTGACGGTTTGTCCCTCATTGGGGGTGCCGGGCAATTCGTCCTGCTCATGCGCGACATAGAGCTTGGTGGCATCGGGATCGACCCAGATACCGTGCGATTCCCGCCCGTGGCTGAAAAATGACCCGACGATCTTGCGCGCTCCGGCTGGGGCATCGCGGTCTATGATTGCAATCCGGCTAGAGGCAACTGCGCCGGGACCGTTGTCGTCAATGCGGCCCAGGCTCGCATACACCACGCGTCCCTTGGCGTTTTCCGCGAATTCGACATGGTTGGGGCGGGCCTTTTCACCAAGGTCGATGTAGTCCACAAGCTCGAAACCCTCGCTGACGGCCCTGACAGACAGGTGATCGGCGATCTTGTGCGACATCCACATTTCCGTGCCATCGGGTGCGATCTTCTGAAACGGAGTAAAGCCAAACGGGTCCTGCCCGGCAATGTCGATGGTCCGAACGTGGGCGGGGGCGCTGAACCCATCCGTGCCGACATTGTTGCGGAAGACATCCACTTCAGACACTTTCTGCGAGATCACGAAGGCGAGTTCACCGTCTTTTGAAAACCAGATCTGGGCGGGTCCATAGATGGTTTCGGCATAGCCACGAACCGCGCGTACGGGCGCGCCCGCGCTTTCCTCTCGTGCGAGGGCAGTATCGACAATGGCAATACGATCCTCGCCCCTTAGCGCCACCCAGATCTCCTTGCCGTTCCGCGAAAAGGTCGGCTCGTGCGGCTCGCGCCCGACCAGCACACCGCTGGTGATGCGCTCTGGCACGGTGTCAGCGCCCGCCTGCGGGTTGGGCGTGTTGCCGATAACGGAAAGGGTTTCATAATCAATCAGGTAGATGTTGCTCGACCCACGGCCACTCACGGCGGACAGCCGTTGGTCCGGCGACGGTGCCCCGCCATGCACATGGATCGCGCCGTGATACAGCGCCTTCTCCATCATCGCCTCATGGGTGGGCATGATGCCGCCGGTGACAAACCGGAAAGGCGGCCGGGGATCTTCGTCAAAGCTAGTGAGGTTGATCGTCTTCGCGATCCGATCCGTCACCGGGTCGATGATTGACAGGGTCTGGCTGTCCTCATTGCACACCAGAACATAGTCGCCCTTTCTCGGCCCGGTGTGTTCGGTTGCAAGGCCAGGACGTGCTGCGGTGGCCATCAACCCCATTGCGGCGGTCGTGCCAACCATCATGTCTCTTCGATTGATCATCTGTCGGTTTCCTTCGATTGCTCAAGCGAGAGAGACGTTCGAAGAATGCACAATCATCCATCACGCAGGGTCACGGACCGTCACCAAGCCGTGATGCAGGGCGCCCGCCTTCACCCGCGCGCCGTTGGCCTGTTTTGACCGTTCGTTACTAAAATGTGCAGTAAGGTGGAATAATAACGGAGTGCCGCGCGTACATAGGGTCTGAGGAGTTCGCAGCTGCGCACGCCTTGTGTTTTGGTGAATTCTGGATGGGATGCTCCGTTGATCGATGATGTCATGCGAAACTCTGGCGACGAAAGCGCCTTCGAACATGAACCCTGACAGTGGGATGCTGATTGCGGAAATCCCCCATCTGCGGCGCTATGCGCGGTCGCTGTTGCGCGATGTCGACGCCGCGGACGACCTGGTGCAGCTTTGCCTGGAACGTGCGATGAACAAGCTGCACCTCTGGCAGA
>Ga0193963_1000949_pt1 | contig 14759 bp, 18 predicted proteins | sample FB_6_MG_FD_140359 | JGI IMG/M metagenome (GOLD analysis project Ga0193963, IMG submission 140359) | Microbial mat bacterial communities from the Broadkill River, Lewes, Delaware, United States - FB_6_MG | ecosystem: Environmental > Aquatic > Freshwater > River > Microbial mats | place: USA...
AGAGTGCATAATCCTCTGTTGCCACCGTCAGTTTATTGGGTTTGAGCGCCTTGGCGCTGCCATCCGACACTGCCACCAGCTTGGCGTCCTTCACCGATGCCAGGCCGACAAAACCAATACCGTTAGGGTCTGCCATCACCTTATCTGACAATTTATCATTGGATTCAAAGCGACGCGTATTGGGAATCAACCGGTGCTTCTTGCCCAGCACCATGCCCTTGAAGCTGTCCCAGGTACCGGAGTTTTCATCACGAGCGTAGACCGTAATTGGGCCAGGTTTACCGCCCAGTTCTGACCAGTCGCGATAACCGCCGGAGAAAATTTCAGCAATGTCATCAACACTGAGTTCGCTGACCGGATTGGCGGCATTCACGATGATTGCCAGGCCATCAATCCCCACCACATGCTCACTGTCGGCGCTGCGAATGTTGGCGAATGAACGAAGCTGTTCCACTTCCTTGAGCTTAACGGGACGAGAAGCAGCGGCAATGTCTGCACTCTTGTTCAGCAATCCTTTAAAGCCGGTTCCTGAGCCATGAGCGGCGATGCGAACAGATAGCCGCGTTCGCGTTGGCTTGAAAAAACCGGTAACCAGTTTTTCATTGCTGGCAAAAGGACTGATATGAACTTCAGAAGCGCCTTTGGCTTTCAGATAGTCAACCACCAGAGCTGGGGCCATGGCTGCGCCAATCGTATTGGAACCCTGAATATCAAATAAACGAACCTTGCCATCCGTATCCAGATTGGCAAAGGGTTCCAACTGCTGTTCGGCATGGACAAACGAACACAGCAGAGTCACGAGCAACACAGAAAAAGCGCGTAATAATGTCATAGTTCAGGTTTTGTCTTCGTAGAAGGTAATGTTTGGGCGCGATTCTATGAAGACTCAATGACAATTGCGTTACATCAAGTAAATATTAACGCTCGTTCATCAAATATTCATATTACTGATGAGCGCCTTGGCAGGATGGTGAAGCAGGAACCGATGCAGTCTCCCACTCCTCCGCAGTAAACAGGTGCAATGACAGCGCATGTACCGGCCCGGCCAATTCATCACGCAGCAAGCCATAGACTTTTTGATGTCGCTGCACAGCACGCAACCCGACAAACGTTTCGGAAACCACAGTCAACTTGAAATGCGAGTCAATAGCAGGCCCGGCGTGCATATGACTTTCGTTCAGGATATCCACATGGGAAGGTGACAAGGCTGACAGCTTGTCACGGATCAGCGTTTCAGTGTTCATTCGACCACCCTATTAAAAACGACAAGGGGAACAGCCCCCTCTCTGCCTCGTCTATATGATGGCAAAGACCATAAAATCAAGCGACCTGCACTCTGCTACGCAGGCTCGAATATCATGATTCGTCTTCTTGCTGGAAGAAGTCACTTACGCCACAAACGCAGCTCCCTGAACTCACCAGGGCCAGCTTCCATCCAGAGAATTTCGGCAGAATCGGAAAATACAAATTTATTACCAAGCAGAAAGCCGGAACGACGGCGACCCGATACGGTGGCCGATGCTTGTCTTCCTTGTCTCTTGGCGCTGTTCGCAAACTCATCAGGCAAATAGTCCATAACGATCATCTCCAAACTGACGGCTCCAGTGTTTCAAAGACCTCAGTCAGATTAGCCAGCGATTATGACAGTCAAATGGCGCAGCCATATAGGATATAGTTGCTCTTGACTGGCGCTTCTATACAATGTGCCGCCCCTTTTTTTCCTGGTCAATCGGATTACAGAATGTCAGTTCACTGGTTTCCCGGACACATGAACAAGGCTCGCAAAAAAATTAGCGAAGCCATGCCTCAGATTGATCTGGTTATTGAAGTACTCGACGCCCGCCTCCCCTATTCCAGCACCAACCCCATGGTGAATGAATTACGCAGCAGCAAGCCCGTAATCAAGGTGCTGAATAAACAGGATCTGGCCGACCCCACGATAACCCGACACTGGGTCAACTACTTTGATGCACAGCACAACACCCAGGCTTTACCGCTGGTTGCAGAAGACCGCAAACAGCTCAAGCGCCTGATTGCCCTGTGCAAACAACTGGGTCATGCTCGCATAGAACGCAAACAAGCGGTTCGGATCATGATCATGGGAATTCCCAATGTGGGCAAATCGACCCTGATCAATGGCCTCGCTGGCCGTTATATCGCCAAAACTGGCAACGAACCGGCGGTGACCAAAGCCAACCAGATGATTGATTTGAAAAACGGCATGGTGCTTTCCGACACTCCCGGCATTTTATGGCCACGCTTTGAAAACGAGCGCAGTGGCTATCGTCTGGCCGCCAGTGGTGCGGTGCGAGATACCGCGATTGAGTATCAGGACATCGCCTTGTTCACTCTGGAGTTTTTGCTGCAGCACTACCCCGACGCCCTGTGTCAGCGCTTCAAACTGAAAGCACTGCCAGAGTCACCGTTACAGGCGCTTGAAGCCATTGGCCGCAAGCGCGGCTGCTTGCGGCCTGGTAATGTGATAGACCTGCACAAGGCGGCTGAACTGTGTCTGCATGAGTTGCGAGCCGGGAAGCTGGGGCGGATTACACTGGAAACGCCCGATATGGTGACTGAGGAGTTGGCTGAACTGGAAGCAGAACGCTTGCGACAAGAAGAATTAGCCGCAGAACAGGCAGCGGCTGAACAGCAAAAGAGAAGACGGCCACGCCCGGACGCCCCGACAGAGCCGGAAGACTGAACAGCCGTATCGGAACAGTCCGGGGTTACTCTAACCCCGGAGGTTCTACTGTCTTAACACCGCTTCTGCCTCAACACCGCTTCTTGCAAAAGCAGTCTTACGAAATCAGCTTTACAGAAAATTCAGTGGCAGCTTCAGATACGCCACGCCATTACTTTCCTTATCAGGCAATGCTCCCGCCCGAATATTCACCTGCAACGATGGCAGGATCAAACGCGGTACATCCAGAGACGCATCACGGGTCTCACGCATTTCAATAAATTTGTGGCTACTGATGCCAGCCCGCATATGAATATTGTGTTTCTTTTGATCCAGTACCGTCACAGCACTACTCAGGTCACGACCGGTTGGCGGATAGTCGTGACACAAATGCATGACCACCTCGTCCCCCAGTGATAACAAGCGCTGTACCGACTGATACAGGGTACTGGCATCACCACCTGGAAAATCACAGCGAGCCGAGCCAACGTCCGGCATAAATATGGTATCGCCGACGAACAAATCCGTACCATTCAGGAAGTAGCTGACACACGCCGGGGTGTGTCCGGGCGTCGCCAATACCTGAAAACAGCTCTCTCCCAGTGCAACGTGATCACCTTCTGTCACCAAACGATCAAACTGATGACCATCCGCACGGAACTCCGGGCCTTCATGAAACAGATTCGCAAAGGTTTCCTGTACCTGAACGATGGGCTTGCCAATCACAATACTGGCCCCGGTCTGACTGCGCACATAATCACCGGCCGACAAATGATCCGCATGAGCGTGTGTTTCCAGCACCAGCATCACGCTAGCCCCAGCCGCCTCAAGCTGCTCCAGAATCGGGTCCATGAACGTTGTCTTGGTACGACCCGACTTCTGGTCAAAATCCAGCACCGGGTCGATCAGGGCAACCTGGCCTGTGGCCACATCCTGAACACAGTGAGTGAACGTGGAAGTCTCTTCATGAAAAAATGTCTGAACCGTTGCCGCCATACCGGAATCCCCTGTTAGTCAAGCCGGAGTATTAGTATATTCTTATTTAGGAATACTTGATATACACTATCAATCACCCACATTCAATGCCAATCCAGTGACCCGGACAATGTCGACCGACGCCTTCAACTTTTCCAAACCCAACGCCGTTCGCATGCTCAAGGCTCTGGCCAACGAGCACCGGCTCTCCATTCTGTGCCGCTTGCGCGATGGCGAAGTCTCTGTCACTGAACTGAGCCAGCAATTGCCACTCAGCCAATCCGCCTTGTCACAGCATCTGGCCTGGCTCAGAGCCGAGCAACTGGTGCAATACCGTCGTGAAGGGCAAAGCGTTTTTTACCGTCTCAGTGATGCTCGCACCATTCAGGTCCTGCATCTTCTTAATCAATTGTATGAGCAAGAAGGAAACGCCGGTGATCCCGTTTAAAACCCTGAAAGGCTATCAACGCGAGTGGTTCTCTTCCGATCTTTCTGCCGGTCTGATCGTTGCTATCCTGCTGGTGCCTCAAGGCATTGCGTATGCCTTTTTGGCCGGGATGCCGCCCCAGGCCGGGCTATACGCCGCCATGTTGCCCATTCTCGCCTACGCCATTCTGGGCACCAGTCCGTCTCTTGCCGTTGGCCCGGTTGCCATCGTGTCACTGATGACCATGGAAGCGCTGCTTCCGATTGCCGCTCCAGGCACCCCTCTGTTTGCTCAACACGCGGCGGCACTGGCGTTGTTAACCGGTGGTTTTTTACTGGTGTTTTATGTCATTGGCTTGGGAAAATGGACGGCTTTCATCAGTCACTCGGTCATTTCAGGATTTTCCAGCGCGGCGGCCATTGTCATCATCCTCAATCAGCTTAAATATTTGACGGCGCTGCCCATTCCCAGAGAGGGCAGTAATCATGAACCTCTGCTTTATATTGCCGGACACTGGCAGCAAGTTGGCTTGTCGGCACTGAGTATTGGCCTGGCTTCCATCCTGTTACTGAAAGCCTGGCCCCACATGATCAAGAGACTCTCAAAGCAGGTCTCACTACCCGACATGGCCACCGAATTTATGGCTAAAAGCGGCCCATTAGCAGTGGTGGTCGCGGGAATTCTGGTGTCTGTCAGTATGATCCCCGAACATCAGAATCTGGCTACGGTGGGGCGCATTCCTTCAGGCTTGCCAGATCTGGTGTTACCGGATTTCTCGCAACTGCAATGGCAAGCCCTGCTGCCGTCAGCCGGACTGATTGCCCTGATCGGTTATCTTGAGAGCCTGTCGGTGGCGACCGCCATGGCCGCTGGCGATCGTCGTAAAACTCTGGAACCCAATCAGGAATTACTGGCTCTGGGCATTGCCAACAGCGCGGCTGCTCTGACGCAAGCCTACCCGGTCGCGGGAGGCTTTGGACGCAGTATGGTGAATCTCAGTGCCGGGGCCAAAACCCAACTGGCGTCCCTGATCACGTTGATTGGCGTCTCGCTGGTGGTGGTTTTTGCCACCGACTGGTTTACCGAACTGCCCAAGACCTCATTGGGTGCCATCATCATTGTGGCAGTGCTGCCCCTGATCAAATTCAGCGATGGCTGGCACGCCTGGAAATTCCAGCGGAGTGATGGTCTGGTCTGGCTGGCGACCTTTCTGACTGTTCTGGCCACGGATGCCGAGCATGGTATTGCCATGGGCATGCTCATTTCCCTGATTATTTACCTGCGCCGCACCAGTGAACCGCACATTGCCGAAGTTGGGCGCTACGGCTGCAGTGACCACTTTCGCAATATCCAGCGCCATCAGGTAACGACCTGCCCGGAAGTGCTGATGATCCGTATTGATGAAAATCTGTACTTTGCCAACAGTCGTTATCTGGAAGACTTTGTACTGCAGAAAACCCGCGCTAATCCGGCGATCAAACACGTCATCCTGATCGGCAGCGCTATTAATCACATCGATTTCAGTGGCTATGAATGCCTGCTGGATATTCAGCAGCAGCTCACCGAACAATCCATTACCTTGCATCTGGCCGAATTCAAGGGGCCGGTGATGGATCAACTGGAAGGCACCGACTTGATGGAACAGTTGCAACCTGGCAAGGTCTTTTTTACCGCCAGCGATGCTTTAAAAGAATTGGGTGGGCTATGACACAGGCGACGACACAGAAAAACGCACAAGCCGATATACATTCGGACAGCTCGTCACCATGCACCGATTCAGAAACCGCTGCCCCAAAACGGCAAGAAAGCTATCAGGTCACCAGTGGCCGGGGGAAAGCTCGCTTCCGCGTGCAGTATAAAGAAGGCACGCTGACAAACACCGGCTGCCGCCTGTGCCAATAAAATAAATCGACAGGGCGCGCGCAGTGCTTAACTTGACCGAAGTCAGGGTTTACTATGCTTCTCCAGAATTGTTAACCCAGAATCAAGTGAGCATAGATGAACAGCGTGCAATTACTGGTGATCGGTGCCGGTGTCCTGATTATTGCAGGACTGGCCTGGTACGCCTGGTCACTGACCCGTCAAGTCAAGACCATCGAAAAGCAGCGACTGGAAGAAGAAACACTGGCCGCAACCAACCTCAGAAAGCATCAACAGGAACTGGTTGGAGACATTCATTTTGTTGCTCGCTCCGTCCTGGCCGAGCAATGTGAAATTACCGAGGGCATTCTACGCCTTCATTACCTGATCAATGCCCTCGACCCGGACACCTGGGCACTGGATCAACTGCGCATTTGCCGCACACACCACGGTGCTGTTTGCGACATGCCCATTCTTGAGGCTTATCAGAAACTCTCTAAAAAAGAGCAATTTCGACTCGACAGACAACGCTGGCAGCTTGAAGAAACCCATAAACCGGATATTTCAAAAGAACTGCAATGGCTTGTTGATCACTCTTTCCCTAACATCACGCTTTTACACTAACCCTCAAGGAACACCATCATGAATCTGTCTCGCCTCGCCCTGCTCCCAATGATGATGGCGGCGTCTGCCGCAATGGCCGAATGGACACTGGCCCCGGAATCGCGCCTGACTTTCCAGAGCACCAAAAATATCCACAAGACGGAAACCCACCATTTTTCTTCCGTGAGTGGTGTGGTGAAAAACAACGGTTCTGCCACCGTCAAGATTGATCTGACCAGTGTGAAAACCGGTATTCAGATTCGTGATCAACGCATGCAGGAGCACCTGTTCGAGGCCGGCAAGTTTGCCACTGCGACTCTGCAAAGCAGTGTGCCTCGCTCCATCATGAAGCGCCTGGCCACTGGCAAAACCCAGTCATTTGATTTGTCCGGTAGCATTGCCTTGCATGGCAAGCGCATTGCGTTCAAAACACCGGTAATGGCAACACCTGCCAAAGATGGCTCTCTGGTTGTGTCTTCTCTGGCTCCCTTGATGCTGGATGCCCGCAAGTTTGCCCTGGACGGTGGTGTCGATACGCTGAAAAACATCGCCAAGCTGAACAACATTGGCTACAACGTACCGGTCAATTTCACGCTGGTGTTCAAGCCTGAATAACATTCTGCTGATTCTGTAAATAGCCCATACAAAAACGCCCGAACACAGATTCGGGCGTTTGCTATCAAGCGATCAGAGGTGATCAGGCGGCGTCAATCATACGCTTCTTCGCCTGACTGATAACACCTTCCAGGTCTGCTACCGTTTTCTCAAGCGCATCACTTACCTGAGTGCTCAGTGCCGACTCAATCATCATCTCAAGGTTGCCAAAGCCCAGCTCTCCAATAGAGGCCTGAACTTCATCTGACAATTCATTGCGAAAATCCTGCACGATGCGTCTGGCATGTACGCGACTGATGTGCTGTTCCATACAATTTCCTTTATGTGCTTTGAATGATCTTTGGATCTGGTCTCAAATCCAGATGTTCGGATTTATTGTCATAAGGCAATTCGGTCAGGATGTGGCGCATCGCATTCACTCGTGCACGTTTCTTGTCATCCGAACGAACAATGACCCAAGGCGCATCTTCATGACTGGTGCGCTTGAACATTTCACGCTTCGCCTGAGAGTAATCATCCCACTTGTCCAGAGAGGCCAAATCAATTGGGCTCAGCTTCCACTGTTTCAGCGGATCAACCTGACGTTTCTGGAAACGTCGCAACTGCTCAGCACGGCTCACCGAGAACCACAGCTTGAACAGACGAATACCGGAGTCGACCCACATTTTTTCCAGGGTAGCCACATGAGAGACAAACTGCTGATACTCTTCATCGGTACAGAAACCCATCACCCGTTCAACACCGGTACGGTTGTACCAGGAACGGTCAAACATGACGATTTCACCTTCCGCTGGCAGGTGTTCGATGTAACGCTGGAAGTACCACTGCCCACGTTCCCGCTCGGTTGGCTTTTCAAGCGCCACAACCTGAGCACCACGAGGGTTCATATGCTCCATAAAACGCTTGATGGCTCCCCCTTTACCCGCCGCATCACGGCCTTCAAACAGAATCACCACACGCTGGCCCGTTTGCTTGACCCAGCTTTGCATTTTCAGCAATTCAATCTGCAGCGTCTGCTTTTCCAGTTCATAATCCGCAACCGACATGCGCTTGGGATAAGGACGGTGTTTGGTGGAATGAACAGCACCGGCTTCGGTTAACAGAGCCAGGCGCCGCTTGGGGGAAATAGCCTCATCAGGTTTTGACAGAGAGTTGATTTCATTCATAGGTGTAGCGCCTCCTTGTTTAATGAAAATGTCATGCGCTTACTATAAAGAACCTTGTCAAAACTGCGTTGATCAATGTCACCGAAAGCCTGTCTGAGCACCACTTTCTTCTGCTAAACTGCGCCGCTTGGCCACCACAAACCGACTATGAAACCATCCGTACTAATCTTCGACTCCGGCGCAGGTGGGCTGAGCATTGCCAGTGAAATCCACGGGCTACTTCCCACGGTTCCCATTCACTATCTCATGGACGATGCAGCCTTCCCCTATGGCACCTGTCACGATGACTGGCTTGCCCGGCGTATCGTGTCTCTCTGCACTCAGGCGCAGCAACACATCCATGCCAGTATTCTGGTCGTGGCTTGCAATACCGCCAGTACTTTGGTGCTTGACCAACTCAGAGACCAGTTAAGCATTCCGGTCGTTGGTGTCGTGCCTGCCATCAAAACAGCCGCTCAACGAACACAAACCGGTCATATTGGCTTGTTGGCTACTCCCGCCACGATTGGGCGCACCTATACAGGCCGCCTGATTCGCGACTTTGCCAGCCATTGCACCGTGCGCCTGAAGGGTTCCGTCGAGCTGGTACACTGGGCCGAAGAACACATCGCAGGCAAAACCGTCTCCGATGCCTTGTTTCAGCACCTGAACCACTGGCTGACACAACCACTGCCCCTGGATTATGTGGTGCTGGGCTGCACGCACTTTCCTCTGCTGCGTCCTGAACTGGAACAACTCTGGCCCGACATTCGCTGGGTAGACTCTGGCTCCGCCATTGCCAGGCGCGTTGCTTACTGTTTAGAGCAACAGCAACAACGACTTCCCAGTGCCCCCGCCTGTACATGGCTCTGGTGGACATCCTCGGCGCAGCAGCACTGGAACATTCAGTGTTATCTGGAGCGTTTAGGGCCGTTACAAGCACACACATCCCTGTCTGACATCATTGCTGAATTGGGCTAACCCAAGGCGCTATGCGTTTACATACACCCTTTGTATAAGAACATCTAAACCCACTATACTGCTTGGGTATTTACCACATTAAGCGAACACGACACATGCCAAAGCTGGAAGATCTGTACCAACAGGTACTGGTAGAACTGGGAGAAGACACTAACCGAGAAGGACTTCTGGACACCCCGAAACGCGCCGCCAAAGCCATGCAATTCTTGACCAGCGGTTATACAACGTCGGTGGATGACGTCGTCAATGGCGCGGTATTTTCAAGTGATAACGACGAGATGGTGGTTGTTCAGGGAATCGAATTCTACTCCTTGTGCGAACATCACATGCTGCCTTTCATCGGACGTTGCCATATTGGTTACCTTCCCGATGGCAAGGTACTGGGACTGTCCAAGTTTGCCCGAATTGTCGATGTGTTCGCACGCCGCCTGCAGATTCAGGAAAATATGACCAAGCAAATTGCAGAAACCGTTCAGGAAGTAACGGGATGCCGGGGTGTCGGTGTGATTATGGAAGCCAAGCACATGTGCATGATGATGCGAGGCGTACAGAAACAGAATTCCATGATGCGCACTTCCGTCATGATGGGTGACTTCCGTGAAAATCAGGCAACCCGCCAGGAATTCATGCGCTTGGTCGAGATGAAATCCTGACCCTCAATCTCTCGATGGACATTGACACACAATGTCCATTTCGCTTTCCCATTCTTTCCAGCATCCTGTTTGTGTGACATATCTCACCCCATAAAACGACTTTTCAAACAGACATATTCGTCAATCTTGTCCCATTTATCCCCCCGGTAACGCGTTCACAAGCTATATTTTGAGGCGTAAAGTGTTGTTAACACAGGGAAAAAATAATGAACCAAGGGAGAGAGAGGATGAAATACGCTGTACTTGCATTAACCATTGCGTTCTCTGCGACGTCTCAGGCTGTGGAACTGAATGGTCTTCAGATTGCTGACACACTGCCTGCTTCCGAACAACAAGCCGAGTTAAAGCTGGTGGATGTAGCGTCACAAAACTACTACTACCTCAACGATGCCTACGTCGGGGCGGTGTATCAATCCAGCCATCACTCACACCCTGAACGGGTTGAGTTCATTATCAATTCAATGCGACTGAGTGGCCGAGCCCTGGGCATTCAACTCTATGAAACCATGGCTAATCAACTGGATTGGGAACAGTACAAGGCACTTGAGCCTCAAATGAGTACGCTGGTAAAGATGCTGAATACGCGCCTGGAGAAAGGTGATCGGATCATAATGCATTACTCGGAACAAGGCGGAGCCGAGATTTTTGTGAAGGATAAATACAAGGGTTCCATAGCCAGCCCGGAGTTCTTTGAACTTGCAACATCCGCCTGGTTACAAAACCAGTCTCCGATGAGTACTGCTGTACTGGCGCAGAACCACCGTACTCCCTATAACGCCAATGCCAATATCCTGGAACCCATCGATTACTTCAAGTAACGGACACAAAAAAGCCGCTGATAAACAGCGGCTTTTGGCATCAAACTATGGGTACAATCAGAACTTGTAACCTGCACTTACAAAGAACACAGTCGGATCAATTTCCACGTCTGTAGTGCCATTCAATTCTGAATCAATATCCACCTTCCATACCGCAGCATTCACTAACCACTCTTCATTCACATCATAGTTAACGCCCAGAGAGTAAGCCAAGCCTGTGCTTTTGCTCAAATGATTGGCTGCACCATCTTCATCAAAAAAGAACGTGTGGTTCACACCCAGACCCGCATAAACCTGTACTGGGGAAGCAGGATCCAGGAAGTAGTACTGAGCGGATACCGTTGGTGGCAGATGCTTGGTGCTACCGATTTTTTTACCATTTGCTGTAATGTCATGCTCAAACGGAGTCGCAGCCAACAATTCAACGCCCAGTTTTGGAGTTACCATATAGGTAACAGTAACACCCAACTGAGTGTCCTCTTCAATTTCAATAGCTTTGTTAGCAGAAACAGGATCTGATTTCGGCTGCACCTGCACAACACCCACCTTAACCATAATATCGCCTGCTTCATAAGCCATTGCAGGTACAGCACTTACAGCGACAGCAGTTGCCAACAGGGTCTTCAACAGTTTCATCAGGCACTCCTTAACGTGCATTTCAAGATGGCGCCAGAATAGAGGTCTTACGGAGTACACATTTGATGCAAATCAACCCGAACTGGCTCCACAAACACTTTGGCAACCCTTTATTGTGTCAAGTCAAGCCAGCCTTCGCTTTGGATTCGGACAAACAAACATGGCACGCTTTTTTCTTTTCGATTCAACACCTTAAATCCGAACACATATTGGCGTGCTGCATCCGGGAACGTAGAATGCGCCCAACATCACCCAGCAGGTCTCCTTATGTCATACCCTCATTTTATTGCGATTGATGCCAGCTCCCACGAAGACACCGCTCACCCGATTGCCATTGCCTGGTCCATGGCCGATGGTCAGATTAAAACCACTCTGATCCAGCCAGAAGATGACTGGCAGGACTGGGATTATGGTCTGGAAGACCTGCACGGTATCAGCCAGGAAACCCTGTACCAGCGCGGTGAAACCTGCTGGTCGGTGATTCGGGAACTGGAAAATGATCTGGATGAAAGTTATCTGCGTACTGATAATGCTGAAGGCACTGCGCAATTACTGGAGCAAATCTACGAGGCTTGCGACAAAGAGTTGAGTTTGGAGACAGGTCATTACAGCGAAGAGATTGAGTCGAGTGAACATCGCCAGGAGATACAGGAACAACTTTACAGCTCTCCGCTCCCCTGTGATGAACGGGTATTAATCATGCTGAAAGGCTGGGTCAGCGCCAATCACTGACCCATTCCTTCAAAGCGGGTATTGAATCAGGGCTGTTCAAGCTTGAGTTTAGTGCCCAGATACTTTTCCAGATCAGGTACGGCAAACGCATCGTTTTCGGAAATAAGGCTCAGGGAAACGCCCTTGGCGCCCGCTCGGCCAGTCCGGCCAATACGATGCACATAATCTTCCGAATCGTCGGGCAGCGTGTAATTGATCACATGAGAGACGCCATCAACGTGAATTCCACGCCCGGCGACATCGGTAGCCACCATCAGATTCACTTGTCCTTCCCGGAAACGCTCCAGCGTTTTAATACGCTTCTGCTGATTGACTTCACCCGATAGCAGAACAGCCTTGTGATTTTTCTTGTTCAATCGCTCACACAACGTGCGCGTCAGATCACGACGGTTGGCAAAAATAATGCAGCGCTCTGGTTTTTGTTCAGCCAGAAACTGCTCCAGAATGCCAAACTTGTCACTTTCCTGTACCAGCAGGAATTTTTGATCAACCCGATCCGTAGCCACTTGTTCCGGTTCAATTTCAACCTTGATGGGATCGGTCGTCCATTGATCAATCAGGATGCGCACATCAAAATTAAAGGTCGCCGAAAACAGCAAGGTCTGACGAATGTGTTTTGGTGGTGTAGAGCGAACAATGCGGCGTACATCTGGAATGAAACCCATGTCCAGCATTCGATCCGCTTCATCCAGAACCAGTACTTCGACCTGATCCAGATACACATCCTGACTGCGCATGAAGTCGATCAAGCGTCCCGGAGTGGCCACCAGAATATCCACCACGCCATCGCGTAATTGCTTGCGCTGTTCTTCGTAATGCATGCCACCCACAACGGTCACAACCGTCAGTCCGCTATGACGTGCCAACCCCTCTGCATCTTTGCCAATCTGCATCGCCAACTCACGAGTGGGTGCAATGATCAGGGCACGAGGCTCACTGGCATAACGTTCCTTCGGCTTGATGGTCAGCAAACGATTCAGAATGGTCAGCAGGAAAGCCGCCGATTTACCGGTGCCAGTTTGCGCCTGACCAATGGTGTCACGACCACGTAAGGCAGCGGGCAAACTTTCCGCCTGAATCGGGGTGCAATACTGGAAACCCAGATCATGAATCGCATGCATCACAGGTTCGGGTAAATCCAGATCATGAAAACGGGTTTTGTCCGGCACCGCTTCAACATGAAAGTCCTTGAGTGACCAGCTCGCTTGCTCGACAACGTCAGCAGGTCGTTTACCGTGGGAGCGTTTTTTCTGACCTCCCCGTGCTGTTTTATGCTTGGCGGGTTTACCAGCAGCCTGGCTTTTTGGTGCAGGGTTCTTTTGAGTGGGTGCTGGAGAGGGTCGACCAGCTGCTTGCTTCGGTGCTGTTTTCTTACCTGTCACCGATCCGATAATTCGCTTGAACAAAAATCACTCCAGTCAGAGTTGTTCCAGCCCGAACAGGTGTTCCGAGAACATATCCTGGCGCTGGTAAAATTCCAGAAATGCTGCTTTTAGCAGCTCCGCACGCGGAGGCAAACCTTCACGTAAATATTGGTGAGCCTGGGCATGTACACGCTGGGCAAAGACACGCCGTCCGGCCTCCACTGCTTCCGGGTCACCATCCAGATTATCAGTGCTGATGTGAAAACGCCTGCCGCATGCCACCGACAATAACCATTCGACGGCCTGAGGTTTGACTTCGACCAGCTCGAATGCCCGCTGCTGTTCTGCACTGCGACCATCCGGCACGTACCAATAACCAAAGTCCACCTGTTTGCGGCGCTCAGGCCCTGCAATGCACCAGTGGCTGATTTCATGCAGCGCCGACTCAAAAAAACCATGTGCAAAGATCACCCGATTAAAGGGCACAGCGTCATCGGCGGGCAGGTATATCGGTTCATCATCGCCACTGACTAACCGGGTGTTGGTTGAGCTTAAAAAGAGCTGATCAAACATTGGGATCAAATCAGCGGTACATAAAGGCTTCACAGATGGATCAATAACTCGAAAGGCGCGTACTGGTAAATACCAGAATGTGTATTCTGGCCAGTTGAAAGGCCAAGTATTCTACACAAGCGCTGGTTGATTACCAAATAACCAATGGATAGCCACACGTCCAGATGACCATAATCAGTAAAACTGGCTATTGGCAACCGGTTACAGGCACAATGCGCGCCTCTCCGAAACGACAATGAACACCACACTCTATGTCCAACCCTGCCTCCAATACGCGCTATGAAACGCGACAACTGCTGATGCTGACATTGCCGATCATGGCAACGCAACTGGCTCAGATTGGTATGGGAACCGTGGACACCGTGATGTCAGGCTATATCAGTACGCGAGACTTGGCCGCTGTTGCAATCGGCACCAGCCTCTGGATGCCTGCCTGGCTGTTTCTGGCTGGTATTCTGGTGGCACTGTCACCGCTGGTATCCGGCCTGGCGGCCCAGTCAGAGCAACCGCATCAATGCAATCGATTACCTCCCCTGCTGGGTGCTGCACTCTGGGTCGGTATTGCAACAGCGATTGTCAGCGCCCTGGGGTTAAACGCGGCCTCCATGCTGATCCCGATGCTGGTGGATGATGCACAAACAGCCAACATCGCTTCCCGTTACCTCATGGCCATTGCGGTGGGGTTTCCGGCTATCGG
>Ga0193963_1000951_pt1 | contig 14743 bp, 12 predicted proteins | sample FB_6_MG_FD_140359 | JGI IMG/M metagenome (GOLD analysis project Ga0193963, IMG submission 140359) | Microbial mat bacterial communities from the Broadkill River, Lewes, Delaware, United States - FB_6_MG | ecosystem: Environmental > Aquatic > Freshwater > River > Microbial mats | place: USA...
CATAAGGGAAGCAGATGAGATTTATAAATAAAACTATATATTCAACACTAGCAATATCATTATTTATTAGTGGTTGTAGTACTTCAAATAATATGCTAAATACAAATAGCTCTTTAGAAAAGTATCAAACAAAAGAGCATTATATAAAAGAAGCAACAAATGGAAATTTAGATGCTATGTTAGCACTAAATAAATATTACAAATATCCTTATACAAAAGAGGGTTTACAAAACTATACAAAGTGGTTTGAAAGTGTAAAAAGCTCTAAAAATAATAAAAAAGTATTTGAGCTTGCAAAGATTTATTCACAGTATGAACAAATGTTTATAGGTGGAAATATAAAAAGTAAGCAGCTTTTTAATATAGCTTTACAAAATAGTGATTTTAATACAAAACTGAACTATTTGAATCATCTTATTAAAAAAGGTGACAGTCTAGCTATAGATGACTTTATGTATGAAAATCTAAACAGTTTCAACGAAAAAGAACTATCTACTTTAGCAGAGACTTTTTCAACTATTTATTCTTATAGTAAAAGGAAAAGTCTAAAAAAAATATATGAGAAAATGCAAGAGAAATCTTATAAACTTCCAATATCATATTATTACAATAAAATAAATGAATATAAAACTTCTAAAGAAGAAAAAAAGAAAATTCATCACGATATATTTACTTCAAACAATATAGAAGATATTTTAAGTTTTGGAAAACTTGCGCAAAAGAGCAAAAAATATAGAATGACTTTGGAAATATACGAAAAAGCATTAGAGTTAGGTTCTAAAGATATAGATGCTCTTTACTATGTAGGAAAAGAGTATTTACGAAATGGCAGAAGAAATTCTGAAAAAAGTGAAAAAGGAATCCAAAATTTAAAAGAGGCTTCTAAAAAAGGCCATGTGGAAGCTTCTCTTCTTTTAATTAGTCACTACATTACAAAAAAAGAATTTTTAGATGAGTATATAGCTTTAAAGAATGAATTTTCAAAAGTCCCTAATTCAAAAGAACTATTAGCGAAGCATTTTCATAAAAAATACCATAGAAGTGAAGCTAGAAAAATCTATGAAGAGCTAGAAAAAGAAGGTAATGAAAATGCTTTAATCTATCTAGCATTACAAAAAGCAAGAAAGTATGACTATACTCCTGAATTAGAAATAGCTAGAAAAAAAAGAGTTGAAAAAATCCTAAATAGTAATAATCCTATGTTAATAGATAAATATTATAAAACAATGAGCTCATCTGACTACGCATATAATTTTAAAAAAGAACTTCTAGCATATCAAATAAAAGAAGCAAATTCTGGAAATATTTTAATGTCTAGAGAACTTTTTAGATCAAGAGATTTAAAAAAAGAGGAAAGATTAAACTGGTTAAATAAAGCTATTGAATTTGGTGATATAAAATCATACTATACTCTAGCTAGTGATTATAATGATACCTTTAATTTACTTCCAGCTGATGATAAGAAAGTCTTAGAAATATATAACAAGTTATATGAAAGAGGTGATAACAAAGCAATCAAAAAACTTGCTTTTTTATATAGATACGGTGGCAATGGAGTTACAAGAGATAAACAAAAAGCAGCTTTTTATTTTAAACAACTAGTAGAACAAAAAGACTTAGATGCATATAGATTCTTTGCAACTGAATATATTTGTGGTTCTTGTAATAAATCAAAAACTCCACAATATGAAAAAGCATATAAATATGTACATTATTTAGCACAAAGAAATGATCTTAGAAATATAATAAACCTTGGTTGGCTATATGAAAGTGGTCATGGAATAAAAAAAGATTATAAGAAAGCAGCTTATTGGTATGAAAAAGCGGCAAAACAAGACCGTCCACATGCAATGAGAAATCTAGGACTTCTTTATCAAAATGGACATGGAGTGGAAAAGGATTATAAAAAAGCATATTATTGGTATGAAAAAGCTCATAAAAAAAACAATACAGAAGCTACAAATGACATAGGTTACTTGTATGAGAATGGTTATGGAGTTAAAAAAGATTATAAAAAAGCCTTATCCTATTATAAAGAAGCCATAAAAAAAAGAAATTCTTACGGTATGCATAATGCTGCTAATTTATACCTAGATGGAAAAGGTGTAAATAAAAATGCAAAAAAAGCTATAGAATATTTAGAAAGAGCCGCAAAAATAAATAATGATTTATCTATTAATCTACTTGGGACATTTTACTATAAAGGTCAACATGTAAAACAAGATTATAAAAAAGCTATGGAGTATTACCAAAGAGCTTCAAAACTTGGGAACAAAGACAGTTTTTATAATATAGGATTACTTTATGAAAAGGGATTAGGTGTAAAAAAAGATATTAATAAAGCTATCTCATTTTTTGAAAAATATGGAACAAAAAGTGCTAAAGAAAGAATCCAGAAACTAAAGAAGTAGTGGGTTTATGATAATTACTATATAATTATACAAAAAATTATAAGGACATAAAATGACTAAGGTTTTAGCAACTGCTGGTATTGCTGCACTTTTATTAACAGGCTGTGGGAAATATGAGGAATCATTAAAAATATTACCCACAGAAATAGCACAGGCAGATGAGTGTAAAAATACAAATAAAAGCTTTGAGTTAGATTGTTATGATCTAATCTCTTATAAGAATTCTATTGCAATATTAAGACTTGGTCTTCAAGATTACAAAAAAGGAAATTATAAAGAGGCTTTTGGAAGATATTCATTTGCTAAATCAAGAGGGAATTTCTATGTAAATTCATTATTAGCTGATTTATACAACAAAGGAAGAGGAGTTCCTCAAAGTCAAAAGATTGCTTTAGAACTACTTCAAGATGTTGATTCAGTTGATCCAATTGCAGCATATAAATTGTCATTTTATTATATGAATAAAAAAGATTATTCTGAAGTTGAAGATTTATTAGAATTTGCAGCAAGTAACAACATCAAAGATGCACAACTAAGACTTTCAAAACTTTATAAAGAAGGTACTCATATAAAAGCTGATGAGAAAAAAGCAGAGCTTTGGATGAGTAGATACAATGATGGTAGCCAAGATTTCATCAAAAAAATTTATGGACATTAAAAAATAAGGATACAAATGAAAAAAACTACGATAAATTTATTAGCAGGGGCTACAATAGCCTTGACTTTTGCCGCTTGTTCGTCAAAAAGTCTTACAATTAACCATGAAAATGAGTTAACAGAAGCTAATAAATGTCAAGTTCTAAAGTACAAAGAAAAAGAAGCTTGTTACGGAAAGATTTCTGATACAAACACTTATGCAATGATAAGAACAGCAGTAAAAGCTGGTCAAAGAAAAAATCATACAAAAGCTTTAGAATATTTCACAAAAGCTAAAAATCTTGGGAACTACCATGCTAACCTTGGAGAAGCATTTATTTACTTCAAAGGTTTAGGAGTTAAAAAAGATCCTACAAAAGCAGCAATGATTTTAGAACAAGCAGCAGATAAATCTCCAAATGCAGCATTTCAACTTTCTAGATTCTATCTAAAAGGTGATGGTGTTAAAGTTGATATTCCTAAGGGTATGAAACTTTTAGAGCAATCTGCAAATGCAGGATTATATAGCTCTCAAAAGAAACTATATACTATTTATAAAAATGGTGAGTTTGGAATGACTAAAGACCTAGAAAAAGCAAATGCATGGAAAAAAATGTATAGCGAAGGTAAAAGAAAGTACTTCTTAGAAGCTTACAAATACTAAATTCTTAACTAAAAAGAGTTTTCTCTTTTTAGTTGATTGATTCTAAAATACTAAGTAAATATGAAATAGTCAAAATAGAAAGCATTGTTTGAGCTGTAATAATAGCTGACATTGTTTTTGTATCTCCACCTAATTGCCTAGCTAATATATAAGCAGATGGTGCTGTTGGCATTGCTCCAAATAGTACTAATATACTCAAAGCTAAACCTTCAACTCCCATAGCACGACCTACGAAAAATATCATTACAGGGAAAAGTGCAAGTTTTAAAAATACAGAAGAGAATATCTCTATTTTTGCATCTTTTATTTGAGATAAGTGAAGCCCTACTCCTACAGATAAAAGACCTAAAGGAAGTGCTGCTGAAGATAGAACAGATAAAGTTCTTTCAATAGAAGCTCCAAGGTCAATACCTAGATAATTTATTCCTCCACCTATTACACAAGCTACAATCAAAGGATTTGTAAGGATAGATTTTATTAGTGAGAATATATTTATTTTCTCATTATTTGTATAAATAGCAAAAATACTAATACATAAGATATTTATAATTGGAATTAAAAATGTAATTAAAAAGGCTGCTAAAATAAGACCTTTATCTCCATACATTGCATCTACTAAGGCTAAAAAAACATAAGTATTAAATCTAATAGCTCCTTGATAAACAGAGGTAAAAACATCCCCTTCAAAAAGTAATCCTACCTTATCCATAAAAATTAAAGCTAGTGAGATTATAAGTAAAGTAACTAAAGCAGACCCTACAAATGAAAAACCTTCTATACTATCTAAAGAAGCCGTAGAGAGTTTATAAATCAATAGTGAGGGGAATAATACATAATAAGTAAACTTATCAGCATATGGCCAAAAGTCAGCGTTTGGGAAATTTAAACGTTTGAAAACATACCCTAAAATTATAAGTATAAAAATAGGTAAAAGTGCGATTAATATAGTATCCATTTATCTCTCCAAAAGTTTATTATAGTGAAACTTTTATCATAGAAAAACATGAGTTTATCTATTCACAGAAGAGTTTAAAAACTCTCCCATGAATCATCATTACTTTCTTCTTTTATTGGTGTAGGTTTAGTACTTCTTACTGCTTCTTTTTTTACAGGAGAAGTATATGCTACCTTAGCTTTTGGAGCTGCTTGCATTTGCTGTTTATTATCAAAGTCATTTTTCTGTACATTCATAGCTACTTGTGTTGCAATAGTATTTGTCTCTTGTGCAATACTATTTGTTCTATCTGCTACATTTGCATTTTCTTGAGTAAACTTATCTAATTGCCCTACTGCATCAGAGATTTGAGTCATACCTTGTGTTTGCTCTTTTGCTGCTGTTGCAACATCGTCAATTAATACACTTGTGTCCATAATCTTTTGTTCTAACTGCGTAAAACCTTCAATCATCTTACTACTGATTTTTTTACCATCATCTGCTTTTACTGTTGCACTTTCAACTAAATCTTTTATCTCTTTTGCTGCTTCTGCTGATCTTGAAGCTAGGTTTCTAACTTCTGCTGCAACAACTGCGAAACCTTTTCCAGCTTCTCCTGCTGTTGCTGCTTCTACAGCTGCATTTAGTGATAAAATATTTGTTTGGAAAGCAATTTGGTCAATCACAGAAATTGCATCGTTAATAGCTATTACAGTATTGTTTATTTCATCCATAGACTCTACTGTTTTATTTGCCATTGTTTTACCTTCATCTGCTGAAGATTTTGTTTCATTTGAAATAACAGCCATTTCTTGAGCTTTTTGGCTTGTTTGTTCAATATTACTAGTAATCTCATCAATAGATGCGGCTGTTTCTTCTAAAGACGAAGCTTGTGAAGTTGCGTTATTACTTAATACTTTTACATTTGATGTAAGTTCGCTTGAACTTGTTTGTAAAGAAGTAGCGTCTTTTTGACTATCTTGTAACATATGAGTAATCATACTGTTCATTTCAATAATCTCATTTCCAATCTTACCAGCAGATGAGCTATCAAGTTTTGCTGTAAAGTCTCTTTTTGTGTAACTTTCTAAAATCTGTGTGATTTTGTTTATATCTTTTCCAACTAAACTTTCTAAATTATTTAACATATCATTTAGTAAGTTTTTTAATTCATCTAAAGACTTAGTAGAAGTGGTACTATCTATTCTTTTATCTAAATGTCCTTGACCTACATGATTTACTATAGATTTTACACTTTCAATTAGATATTGTTATCTTTTGATATTCCTTCTTGTATCATCTTTACATTTTCATTGATACTATGAGCCATAACTCCAAACTCATCTGTTGAATTTAAAACTATCTCTTTTGGATTTGAAGCTTTTGTATTTAAGTACTCAAAGAAGTCATCTAATCCTAATGTAATCTTTTCAAGATTTCCATTTAGTTTTCTCACAGATAAAGTAATCACACCACCTATAATAATAAGTGCAATAAGTAAAGCTATAATAGAGAAGTTACGTACGAAATTAGCATGAGATAAATACTCTTCAGTAGGTGCTGTTAAAACAAAACTCCAATGTATTCCACTCTCACCTATTTCAAATGATTTTGTATAGTAATAAGACTCTAAACCATCTTTATATGAGTTTTTGAAAAAGAAAGTATCTTTCCCTTGCTTTGTATTATCTAAGATTCTTTGATAATCAGGGTCACCTTTTATAACAGTCATCAGCTCTTTACCAATAACTTCTTTATTTGGATGACCTACAATCATTCCAAAGTGATCAACTATAAAAGGATAACCATTTTCATATACTTTTGCTTCTGAAGCTGTTTTAGCAAAAGTATCAAGTGAAATATCCATTCCTATTGAACCAAAAAACTCTCCATTGTGATACATAGGAATTGCAATAGTTGTCATAAGAACATCTACCCCATCAACTGGATATAAATAAGGCTTAGTAATATAATCCTTTCTTGAGTTCATAGGACCTGCAATCCATTCTAAGTCTTCACTATATGTAGAACCTGACTGAACAATAATAGAACCTTTTGATCTTACGACATATGGATTAAACTGCCCTGTCTTATCATAAGCACCTTTTCCAGCTTGTTCTGGCTTTACATCAAATAGTAAATCAGCAGGTTTATTTTTAAACCAAATACCAATAACTTCTTTGTTGTATTTTAAAAGAGATTTGAAGTAAGCAATAGTCTCTTTTTCATTCATCTTTACGCCAGTATTTAAAGACTCTTCAAACTTAGAACCAAGTGTTTTAGATACTACTAAAGATTGATTAAGGTTATTTTCTAAATCTGCGGCATATTTACCTGCTAGTTGCTGAATATATTTTTGAGCATCATCCTGTGCTGTTTCATAAGAGTATTTTGAAACAAAAAATATTGTTATACCAAGAGATAGTATAACTACTCCTAACACTTGCATTAGAAGTTTATTTCCGAAGCTGTTCTTCTTTTTCATAGTAGTCTCCAATGTTATTTCTTGTATTACATTCTAACACAGATTTAAGAGTAAAACTATAAAAAGGTTGGTTTATTTTAGTAAATAATTTTTTGTTTATTTTTTATTAGTTGATATTTTCTATTTTTTTATGAAGTTCATAAATCTCATCTGCATAGTCTAAACAGTCTTTTGTGAAAAATTCTCTTGTCTGATTTGGACGGAAATTATGTAGTAATTTGTGCATTGCTCTTTCTAGTTGCTCATAACTAGAAGTAGTATACTCTCTTAATACAGTAAACTCAAAAGGTACACCTGTTGTATATAATGATTTTATTCTATCTTTCATAGTTCTTGTTGTAAGACCAATTTTTACTAACTCTTTTGCATCTTTTGTGAAAGTATTCGTACTTAGAATATAAACAATACCTGTTTCACTTTCAAAGTCTTCATCTAGGGATTCCAATTCTAATTTTTCTTGATTTTCTTCAATAAGTCCAATTTTTAAAGGCTTAAATTTTTTATCTCTAAAAAATGCAACATCATCATTAATTGTTACTTGATGTATCTCACGATAAATTTGTTGCTGTGCTAACTTTTTATTATCATTAAATTGACTTGATTTAAACTCTAGTTTTTCAGGATATTTTTTGACTAGCTTGCTTGTGATATCTTTTACACTTAAGCTATTACTTTCTTCATTTAAAATATTTATTACCATTTCTTTTAGTGTTTTCATCAATCTTTATTCTCCATCATTTTTATCATCAATTAATTCCTTTGCAAAAGCACTAATTTCTTCATCAAAGTATAACAATAATTCAAAAATGTCACTTTGCATATTTAAATATTCTTGTTTCTTTATTATTCGTTCATAATGAAATATTCTATTTCTGAATTTTCTTATATGATTTAGTTTTTTATCTAAAATATTACGATTTATTAACTTTAGTTGTCTTGGAGGAATATTTGGGAAAATATACTTAATATCTTTTATTCTCATCAAGTTTGCATATGATTTTCTAAAAAGAGTAGTCCAAAAACCTAAAGGCAGTTCTGCAATTATTTTATCATAAGTTAAAAGCTCTTTTCGTCGTAATATTTTCTTTTTAGCTTCATCTATTTTTTGTTTTGTATCTTGATGCAATCTATCACTGTCTAGCCAATCTTTAGATATTTTATATTTAAAATAATTGTCTATAGAGTTTCTTAAACTTATTTCAAAAATAGAAAGTAAAATATAGTACTTTTCACTTATATAAATATTTTGTTTATACTCTTCAAAATCGCTATAGTTTTGAAGCCTTTTATCCGTTATAAACTTTTGCTTAATATTTTTTTGCACTTGACTTTTCCTTTCCATTTTTATACAATACAAATAAGACATCCAGTAAGCCTTTAGCCTTTTGAGCTAAAGCTTGGATTTTTTTATGTCTAGACACTTTAAATTTCTAATCCAAATAAGAATTATAAAATATCTACTTCACCCCATCAAAAAAGATTTCTATAAAATCATTTATCTTAATTTTTAGTCGTTTTTCAACTTCTTTTTTCTCTTTTAGTTTTAATTTTGCAGTAACTAATCCTAAAATTTCAGCAGTTCTTGGCATATCTTTTTTAAACAGATATGTGCTTATCATCTTTTGGAATAAGTCTTTATCTAGATTTTCTTCCTCACATAAAATATCCATAGCTTTAGTTTGTTCTTCATCTAAAAATGACTTATACTCTTCTTCTATATTTGAGCTATCATCAAGTTCAAAAAGATTTTCATCAATAAACTTTTCGATTAAAACTCTTTTATTTCTAAGTTTTGAATCTCCAACTATCATATCTATTACAGCTTTTTTCTGTTTTTCGTAGTCTTGACCTTTTGCTTTTCTCATTTTTACTAAAAGGGCTAAAATATATGCTACATTTATTTCATCTGTATGTAAAAGTTCTAACTCAAAATCTATCTCATCTAATATTGAACCTTTTACTTTTTCAGTATTTCTTTTTATCTTGTCATTTAAGTCTCTATATTTACCAGTAAACTCATCAAACTCTTGCTCTTTCATACCTAAATCATCCCATGAAAAATCAGAAAATGAAGACATAGAGTTTTTAAGTCTTATAATATTTCTAAAAGCCTCTATAAATTTATACTCTTCATTTTCATCAGCTAAAGTATCAACATGCTGTGGTGTTGGAGTAATATTGTATAAAGTATCAATTGCATCTGCAAATATTTCAGTATATTCTTCATATGACTTCATAAATACATCTTCTTTTGTCACTATTTCTTTTGCATCTTCATCATTGAATAATGCAATAGCTTCATCTGTCTGGTCTTTTAGGTTTCTAAAACATACTACATTTCCTTGAGACTTTACTTCATCTAAGATACGATTTGTTCTAGAATATGCTTGAATTAAACCATGATATCTTAGATTTTTGTCTACATAAATAGTATTTAAATACCTACTATCAAAACCAGTTAGAAACATATTTACTACTATTAAAATATCTATCTCTTGTCTTTTTACTTTCTTAGCAATATCATTATAATAAGTATAATAAGTTTGAGTATCTTTTAAAGAGTGATTTGTATCAAAAGTTTTATTGAAGTCTTTTACATAAACTTCTAGTTTCTCTTTATTTCTATAGTTTACTTGGGATTCATTTATTTCTAGTTTTTCTTCATCTAATATCCCAAAAGATTCTTTTGGTTCTTCATTTTGAGCATAAGAGAAAATAGTAGCAATATTTAGATTATGTTTTTGTTCTTCTTTTTTCTTTTTAAACAAATCATAATAAGCAATAGCACAATCCACACTACTCGTACATAAAATAGCCGTAAATCTTCTTTGATGTGTTTTTCTTCCATGTACTCCTATAATATAATCACTTATCTTTTCTAATCGCTTAGGTGATTCCATCAAATCTTTTTCATCAATTTTATTTGATTCTATATCTATCTTATTTTTTAAATCTGCCACATATTCAACTGAAAACTTCAATACATTTTCATCTTTGATAGCATCTTTAATCACATAAGTATGTAATCTCTCTCCAAATAAATCTTTTGTTGTTCTTCTACCTAAGTGATTCTTTGTAGAGTTATCTTCAAAGATTGGTGTTCCTGTAAATCCAAACATCTGCTTATTGTGGAAAAACTCTGTAATTCTATTATGAGTATCTCCAAACTGACTTCTGTGACATTCATCAAAAATAAATACTATTTTTTCATCCATCAAGTGTTCTATTTGTTTAAGATGTCTAGGTGTTGATATTGCATTGTTTAGTTTTTGAATAGTAGTTACTATTAGCTTTGAATCATCAGTATTTGAGCAAAGCTGTTTTATTAGTTTAGAAGTGTTATCTGTACTATCTACACTTCCTTTTTTAAAGTTGTTAAACTCTTCTGCTGTTTGAGAATCTAAGTCTTTTCTATCTACTACAAAAAGTATTTTTTTTACTTTTGGATTCTCTTTTAAAATCTGTGAAGTTTTAAAAGAGGTTAGAGTTTTACCACTTCCAGTAGTATGCCAGATATATCCACCATCTACTGAGATATTTACTTGATTTACTATATTTTCAACTGCATAGTATTGGTATGGTCTTAAAACCATAAGTTTATTTGATACTTCACTTACTACTATATATTTACATATCATCTTTGATAAAAAGCAAGGTTCTAAAAATATACTTGTAAAATCTTCTAAGTCATTTATATGATTATTGTTTTCATCTGTCCATGAAAAAGTTTGTTTGAAAGTATTATCTTCTTTGTTATCTGCGAAGTTTGTGAAATACTTAGTATTTACACTATTACTTATAACAAATAATTGAACATAACCAAAAAGTCCATGTTCTGCCCAAAAGCTATCTTTTTGGTATCTATCTATTTGATTAAATGCATCTTTTAATGCAACAGAGCTTCTTTTTAACTCTATTTGAACCAATGGCAGGCCATTTACTAAAAGAGTTACATCATATCTATTTTTAGCTCTTCCTTCTACTGTGATTTGATTTGATACTTGGTATTCATTTTGGCACCATTTGTCCATATTTAGAAACTCTATATAGATATTTGTACCATCATCTTTTTTAAGGTTAAATCTATCTCTTAGGATTTGGGCTCTTTTTACTACAGAACTAGCACTTAAGTGATTTAATACTTTTCTAAACTCTGCTTTTGAAAAGGTAGTATTATTATGGGTTTCTAACTGTTTTTTCAAGTTTAGAATCATATCATCAGAATTTGATAGCTTTACGTTTTCGTATCCTAAACCTATAAGTTTTGTAATCAACTCCGCTTCTAAAACTGCTTCACTTTTTTTACTCATATTAATACTCCTTTTTAACTCATACAAACATCTGTTGTAATAGACCTTTTTTGAACTCATTTGCTTTTTGTTTTTGTTTTTTTGTGGCTTCTATTTTTTTATCTAGTGAAGATAAGAAGTTTGCTATTTTTTGTTGTTCTTCTTTTGATGGGATATCTACTTTTATTTTAGATAAATCAGTAGAATTTATAGCAGGATAACTTGTTCCTGTACACCTAAGTAATACATTGTTTACAAAGCTTGTTGTATGTAACAAATGATATAAAAAACTTGAAGATTCTACTGCCCGAAGTTGTGCATAACCTGTTGAGGCAACATAATCACCATCTAAATCAAATAAATAGTTATTTTTTTGATAAGGTCTTACTGTTTGATAAATAATGTCATTTTTACTTAATAGCCTTTGAGCTCTTGAAGGTGCATCTAATAAATTAATTTTTTCATTTTTTACCAAAATCCCTTTTTTCACACTTTCTAAATCAATATAAATAAATTCATTTGGCAATACATCTGTTTTAGGGTTGATAGTCGCAACTTCTTTTAACTTTTTTTCTTCCCAAGCAGGAAAATCTGAACCATCATCGATTTTGAATCTTATCTCTTGTGAAAAAAGCTTTTGCATCATGGCTTTTTTGTATTTTTCTTGTAAGGCTATTTTTTCTTCTAGTTTTTCTATTTTTTTATCTAATGCAGATAAAAAAGAAGCAATCTTTTCTTGTTCTTGTTTTAATGGTATATATATTCTATATGCAAAAAGTTCTTTAACTGTAATATTAGATTGATTTGCATTTCCTCTTTTTATTGATTTAATAAAAGAATTATACCGAGACTTACTAAATAGAGAAACCAAGAACTTATTATTAAAGTTTAATTTTTCTTCAATCATTAACATATTTTGATTTAGCAAACCTATGTTCTTATCACTTATATAAATTGCTCTACCTACTGCTGACTCTTTCATATCAGGATGAGAGCCAACGGTTGTAATAACTATGCTATTTTTATTAATTAAATATTTTTGATAATCAAAATCTTCTTTAATATAGACCTTTTCATTATCTGATTTAATCCCATTTTCATTTAAATCTGAAACCCTTATTATTCTAGTACCACAAAGACCATAGTTTTCTGATTTAAAAGCATAGCCCTTAATATATGAAACTAATTCATTTAATTTCTTCTCTTCCCACTCCCCACTAAAGCGAGGAAACCGAAGCTTTGGAACATTTCCCATTAGAAAGGTGCCTTTATATTTAGTTCAGTACAAAAAGACTCTATCTCTTTATCTATATCAAGCATCTGCGAATCTATAGCTTTTAAGTCCTGTGCTACCTCATCGATATCTATAGATTCTTCCTCTTCGAAAGTATCTACATATCTTGGGATATTTAGATTGTAGTCATTTTCTTTTACTTCTTCTAAAGTAGCTTTATATGAGTATTTGTCTTCTGTAGTTCTGTTTTTATATGTTTGAGCTATTTTTTCTATATCGCTAGCTCTTAGATTATTTTGATTTTTGCCTTTTTCATAGTTTTCTTCTGCACTTGCGTCGATAAACAAAATATCATCAGGGTTTTCTCTACACTTTTTAAAGATAAGTATACAAGTAGGAATATTTGTCCCAAAAAAGATATTAGCAGGTAATCCAATCACTGCATCAAGATAGTTTTTTTGCTCTATTAGATACTTTCTTATATGTCCTTCTGCTGCACCTCTGAAAAGTACCCCATGAGGAAGTACGACTGTCATAGTTCCATTTTCTGCTAGATGATAAATCATATGTTGTACAAAAGCAAAGTCTGCTTTTGTTTTAGGTGCTAGTTTTCCGTATTGTGAAAATCTATCATTATTCTGATGAATTGCAGAAGCCGACCAGTGAGCGGAAAACGGTGGATTTGCAACTATTGCCTCAAATTGTTTATCCATATGTTGTGGACGCTCTAGGGTATCTTCATTTTTAATATCAAAGTCAGTGTAATGAACTCCGTGAAGTATCATATTCATTCGAGCTAAGTTATATGTAGTTCGTGTAAGCTCTTGTCCATAAAACTTAGGATGTTTATCTTTTGGAAGCTCCCTTGCAACTCGCAGAAGAAGTGAGCCAGAACCACATGTAGGGTCATATACTGTTGAGATTTCTTTTCTTTTTGTAGTTACTAGTTTGGCTAGTAGAGAAGACACCATCTGAGGAGTATAGAACTCCCCTGCACTTTTACCTGCTCCACTTGCGAACTTTGAAATTAGATACTCATAAGCATCTCCTAATAAATCCCCGTGAGTGTCTTGAAGTCTAAAGTCTATTTCATCTAAGTGTGCTAGGACTTTTGAGATTAGTTCATTTTTTGCATTTTCGCTTCGTCCTAGTTTTGAAGAGGTTAAATCAAGCTCCTCAAAAAGTCCCTCATAATCATCTTGTGATTCTGTTCCCATAGTAGAGATTTCTATATTTTTTAAAATAGTTGATAAATCATCTAAGATGAAGTTAGATTCACCTTCTACTTGGTTATTACCTTTTTTAGCTATGTTTGAGAAAAGCTCTTTTGATTCTAAAAAATACCCTAATTCTTCTACTGTTCCATCTTTTATATACTCTAAGTTTTCTTCATAGTCTTCATCAGATATATCCATATCTCTAAATTCATAATCTTCATTATCTAAGTATTTGTTGTTGATAAATATCTCTATTTTTTCAGATAGGTATTTGTAAAAGATAAAACCTAAGATATAGTCCCTAAAATCATCAGCTGTCATCTTACCTCTTAAGGTATTTGCTATATCCCATAGTTTTTGTTGTAGTATTTTTTTCTGTTCTTCGCTCATGTAGTCCCAATAGTTGTTTTTATTTTATAAGTGAGATTATACTCTTTGTATTTGTTTTGTTAGTTTAATTTTTAAAATAGCTCTTTTATATCCACATCTAAAGCCTTAGATATTTTATAAAGTTGTTCTATATTGTAGTGTTTATCTTCTAATCCAGCTTCTATTTTTCCTATAGTACTTGCTGATTTATGACCTATACTTAAAGCTAAGTCTGTTTGAGTAATATTTTTTTTATTTCTTATTTCTTTTATATTTTTAGCAATTCTCTTATGAAAATTTTGTATCTCATTTTCATCAATATCTATATGTAATAACAATATTTATCCCTATAGTGAAAGTAGTTTGTAAGTCTATAAGAGTTAAAATTATTAATCTATTCACTATAGTGCATAGGATATTGTTTTTATCTGGATAATTCAAAAAAATATTTAATCACAAGGCTTTACCGTGAAGAAGTTATTATCGATACTAGCTCAGCAGAAA
>Ga0193963_1000952_pt1 | contig 14735 bp, 10 predicted proteins | sample FB_6_MG_FD_140359 | JGI IMG/M metagenome (GOLD analysis project Ga0193963, IMG submission 140359) | Microbial mat bacterial communities from the Broadkill River, Lewes, Delaware, United States - FB_6_MG | ecosystem: Environmental > Aquatic > Freshwater > River > Microbial mats | place: USA...
TACTCTCATAAGGTGAATAAGTGAATTCTCCCTATCTGTTTGTTTAAATACACCTTTTGAAGTCTTAGTATCATACTTTTCTTCATACTCTTCTTTTTTGTAAGGTAATACATATTTTAAAGGTGAATATGCACACAAAGTTAATTTTCTAATAGTTTTATTTATTTCACTAAGTGGTGGAAAACTACCATCTGTATCAATATCAGATTTTATATTTTTTGGTTTTAATCTTGTAGGAAATTCACCAATATCAGTAGTATCATAATACTTTTGAATATGCTTTCTACTTCTTGCTATTGTAATTAAGTCAAGTAGTTTAAAATAATCAAAATTTAATGTATCTAATAGATTTGAAGTTGTTCTTTGGTTTTCAGATAAATCTAACCATTTGTTAAACTTGTTTTGAGCACGTCTTAGGGTTAATTCAATAGAGTTAATACCATATTCTTTAAAAGAGTTATCTCTACCTTCTGTAATAAATTGTAATTGGTTTTTTAAATCATTCAATCTATTATTAACAGGTGTTGCACTTAACATTAAAACTTTTGTTTTTACACCCTTTTGAAGAACATCTTCTAATAGTCTTGCGTATCTTGATTTAAACTTGCTTTTATTAGTTGAAGTATTTCTAAAATTATGAGATTCATCAATTACTATTAAATCATAATTCTCCCAATTTAAAGTAGCTAAGTTTATTTCACCACTTTGACCTTTTAGCCTTGTTAAATCTGTATGATTTAACACATCATAATTAAATCTATCATCTGAAAGAATGTTTCTTTTATCATTTACAGTATATAAAGTCCAGTTATCTCTTAATTTTTTAGGACATAAAACTAAAACTCTATCATTTCTTAATTCATAATATTTAATAACTGCTAATGCTTCAAAAGTTTTACCAAGTCCAACACTATCTGCAATAATACAACCATTATACTTTTCAAGTTTATCAATACTACCTAATACACCATCTCTTTGAAAGTTATATAATTTATTCCAAACAAGAGTGTCTTTAAAACCAGTTTTTGTTTTAATGATTTCTTCTTCATCTAATTCACCAATAAAATCTTTGAAGATATTATATAGAGTCATAAAATATAAAAGTTGTGGCGATTTATCTTCATAAATAGTTTCTAAATTTGATAAGATATTTTCTTTTATATCTGAAACTAATATTTCATTTTCCCAAATTTCATTAAAAGTATTTAAAAAATCTTTTGTTGTTTCAAAATCATTTATTGAAGTATTCATTGCAAAGGAATTAGAACTAGTATAACCCAATCCAACAGAAGATAGATGAGAACTTCCTTGAATAGCTAAGTCTTCATTCCCTTTATTATCAATATGATATAAATTAAAGGGTATTGAGTTGTTAGTTTTTACTTCTTTTACTTCTGATTTACTTTTTAACCAATTTGCACACTCTTTGGCAATTTTGACTTGTTGAAGTTTATTTTTTAGTTTATTTTCTTCTGGTGTTGCATTTAATAAATCAATATCATTTTTAAAAGTTAAAGAACTAAAAAGTAGTCTTATATCATCTATATTATTTAACTCACTTTTCAAATGATTATATGAATAAATTGTAAAATATCCAGAGATTATTGAAAGTTTGCTATTATTTTTAATTGAAGATTTTAATACATCTCCAACTTTTCCATTCTTTTTATTGTCAATTAACATTTCATAACTTTTTATTAAATTAATAGGTAATTATTATAGCACTTTAAGATTATAAAAAAATAATTAAACGATAAATTAAAATAAATTATAAGTTTCTATTTTTTCTTTTAGTAAATTTTTTTCTATTATAAGGTTTTCCGTATAATCATTAAGTCCAATCGTACCAATACAATAATGTAAATACCCTACCCATAACTTTGAAATTATACTCTTTACATAAAATTCTTTTAATTTGTAGGATTCAATAAACTTTCCACTTGTATCAATTTTTCTAATAGCCAACTCTTTAAAAAACTGTTTAATATTCCTATCAAATTTATCTAAAAAATGTTCTTCCCTGCAAATATCCCCATCACATGAAAAACTCTCTAAAAAACCTCCTTTTTCATAGGTATTTAGATTGACAATCTCAATCCATTTTGTATCAAACTTCTTATTCTTCACATAATATACAAACTGCATCCCTTCATAATCTTCATATCTTAAAATTTGTTTCCTAAAAAGTGAAGCACTATAAAATAAAAATGTTTTTAAATCTTTTGCACTTGGAGTTAATTGGATATCTTTATTTGGGGCTCGTTTCCTAGGAAGTGGGAGTTCAAATCTCCTCTTCGACACCATTTTGTTTTTATCATAAAACATTCTAACTTACTTTTTATAAATATTACATACTTATTAATTGACTTAATAAGGATAATCAATTAAACTATCATTTTTAACATATACTTTTTTTAATAAACCATTTTCAATAAGAGTCTTCATTCTTTCATTCCATATTTTTCTTAACTCTTCACCTTTTTCATCATCTCTAAAAGCTGGATATAAATTTGATTCTAATATTTCAATAAAAGCATATTCTGATACATCAAAGTTTATTTTTTTTATTGCATGTTTGATATCATACTTATCATCTAAGATAATATCAAATCTATTTTTCTTTAAACTTTTCAAAAGTGATATTCTAGTATTTCTTTCATTTATTTGCATAGGAATATCTATATCTTCATCATATGCATATCCTCTAATCCAGCCTACTTTTTGATTTCTAAGGGTTTCAATACCTTTAAATTCTTTATATTTATCTTTTTTAAACATTGCTGATACTATATCTTTATCAAAATGATATTTAGGATATAGTGCATAATCTTCTTCATTAAAAAAAGAACCTAACCAAAAATCTGCTTGTTTTTTTTTAACCATTTGCACAGCACGAGTATATGGATATATCTTAATTTTAACCTTTATGCCAATTGGTTCATAAACAAGTTTTACAATATCAAAATACAATCCACTTCCATCTTTGTTTGTATATTCTTCCCAACTTTCACTTACAACAAAAACCTCTTTTGATATTGCAAGTAGTTGAATCTGCATAAATAATAAAATAATAAATAATAAATTTTTGAGCATCTTACTTTCCTTGGCTATATTATAGCAATATAATTCAAGAAATAACAAAATAGTCTTAATATGTTTATGTTACAATGCTTTAAGATGTTCCATACATAGGAGAGAAATGAAATATTTATTAATTTTAACTTTCTTTTTACTTTCAACTTTTTCTAGTGCAAATGAAGTATTATTAAAAATAAATAACCAAAAAATAAACTTAACAGAAAAAGAAAAAAAATGGATTAAAAATCATCAAGTTTTGCGTGTTCATAATGAAAATGCATGGATACCTTTTAACTTTTATGATAAAGAGCCATTAGGTTTTTCAATAGATTATATGAATTTATTAGCAGATAAAATTGGTATAAAAATCAAATATATTTCAGGTCCATCATGGAGTGAGTTTTTAACAATGATGCAAAATAATCAATTAGATATTATGCTTAATATTGTTAAAACACATAAACGTTCAGAATTTTTAGATTTTACAAAGCCATATAAAATATCAAAACCTAGAATTTATACAAAAAAAAATAATTCAATAAGTTCAATTAATGAATTAAAAGGCAAAACAATTGCTCTGGAAGATAATTTTGCTATTACTGAATACTTAAAAATACACTATCCCGAAATAAAAATTAAATATTTTAATAACATAGAAAACAGATTAAAAGCTGTCTCTTTTAATGAAGTCTTTGCAACAATTGCAACTCCTGAAGTAGCAGAAACTATCCTTAAAAAACATATAATAAATAATGTAAGTGCATCAGCTGAAATAAACTTAAAAAAGAAATCACTTAACAATTTTCAACTTCGAATAGCAACAAAAAAAGACAATAAAACACTAATAAATATCCTAAATAAAGCTATGGATAATATCTCTTATAATGAAAAGACTAAGCTTGAAGAAAAATGGTTTGTTAATTATAATTATATTAATCAAAAAATCACTAAAAAAGAAAGAGAATATATTGATAAAAATATATTTAAAGTAGCAACAACAAATAATTGGGCACCTTTTAATTTTGATACAGAAGAAAATAAGCTTACAGGAATTAGTACTGATTATTTTAATCTAATTAGTAATAAACTAGATTTAAAATCCCATATTTCAATAAAAACATCATTTACTGATGTAATAAATTCAATAAAAAAAGGTAGTAGTGATTTAACTTTTAGTACAACAAATACAAAAGAAAGAGAAGAGTATTCAGTATTTTCAAATACTTATGAAAAATTTCCAATTGCAATTGCAACAACAAATGATAAAAAATTCATTCCTAATGCTTCATTACTTGAGAGAAAAAAAGTTGCAGTTGGAAAAGGATATAGTTCTTATTATCTTTTAAAAGAAGAGTATCCTCATATCAAATTTATATTCACAAATAATACAAAAGAAGCATTAGAACTTGTTAAAAAAGGGAAGGTTTATGCAGCTGTCGATATTTTACCCTCCTTGCAGTTTTATATAAACAAGAGTTTTAGTGATCATATTAAAATTACGGGAACAACAAATTTATTTTTTGAATTAAAACTAATGATAAGCAAAAAGCATAAGGAGTTACTCTCTCCTATAAATAAAGCAATTAGTTCTATTAATAATGATGAAAAAAATATGATATATAGGAAATGGGTTTTATCTACAAAAGAAGGTATAGATCCTTCTGTATTTTATAAAATATTAATCTTTATAACTATTATTTTTATGCTAGGAACTTTGTGGAATTACCAAATCTTGAAATCTAGAAAACTTATTGAAAAAGAAAAATCTAAATTAAAAAATATATTAGAAAATATTCCAGTACCAATTATGATTATTGAAGATAAAAGCAAAAATATAATCTTTGCCAATGAATACGCATCAATTCAATATACAATTCCTTTAGAAAAACTTGTAAATAGTAATATCAATATTATTTATGCTAGAACAAATGAAAATGATGAAATCTCACAAACCTTATATAAAGTTGGAGAATTAATAAACTATGAAACACAATATATATCTCCTTTTAACCAAACATTAAATGTTTTATTATCTCTTGTTCCATTAGCTTATGATGAAAAAAATTGCCATTTAGTAATTATCTCTGATATTACAAAACTTAAAAAAGTAGAAAATGAGATAAAAGAATTAAATAGTACATTAGAAGATAGAATTACTACAGAAGTAAATAAAAATAAAGTACAACAACTTTTAATGCTTCATCAGTCAAGACATGCACAAATGGGTGAAATGATATCAATGATAGCACATCAATGGAGACAACCTATTAATATATTATCATTAATTTTACAAAATATACTCTTTAAATATGAAGATAATAAACTTGATAAACAAAAACTTCAAGAGTATATAAATAAAGGTGATAAACAAATAAATACAATGTCTAAAACAATAGATGATTTTAGAAACTTTTTCAAACCAAACAAATCAAAAGTTAAATTTTCTGTAAACGATATTTTAGACCAAGTACTTGATATTTTAAATCCTATACTACTTGATGAAAATATCAAAACCACACTAAAATTCAAAAAAAATGTTAAAATTATTGGCTATCCAAACGAATTTGCACAAGCTTTAATAAATATTATTACAAATTCCAAAGATGCATTAGTAGAAAATAATATTACATATAAAAAATTAGTAATTACACTAGAACAAACAAAAACTAAAACAATTATAGATATATCAGATAATGCAGGAGGTATCAAAAAGAGTATTATTACAAATATCTTCAAACCATATTTCTCAACAAAGTTAGAAAAAAATGGTACAGGTCTTGGCTTATATATGTCAAAACTAATAATAGAAGATGAAATGCATGGAAAGATAAAAGTTATTAATAAAAAAGATGGTGTTAGTTTTAAATTAGTATTTAAAAGATAAGTTTATAACCACTTCCATATTCTGTAATTAAATACTTAGGTTTCTTCAGATTTTCATCTATTTTTTTTCTTATATTATTTATATGATAATCTATAGACCTACTATTTTCTGCTAAATCAAATTTTTGTAATAAGTGCTCTCTTGTAATAATATTATTTTTATTTTCAATAAGTTCTTTTAAGAGTAAAAATTCCATTTTAGTAAGTTTTAATTTTTCATTTTTAAAGGTTATTTTTTTATTCTCTATAAGAAAAGTATTTTTATTTATCTTTTCTTTTTTTATTTTTTTATTATGATTATTTCTATTAGTAACAGCTTTTATTCTTGCATTTAATTCTTTTAAGTTATACGGTTTAGACATATAATCATCTACACCTAAATCAAATGATTTTAACTTTGTTTCTAGGTCAGAATAGGCACTTAATATAATAATAGGTATTTTAAAATCATTATTAATTTCTTCACATATCTTAAGTCCAAAATCATCAGGAAGATTTAAATCAAGTAATAAAATATCATAAGCATTTTGTTTTAAATACGATAAACCATTAGTAACTGTCTCACAATGTGTAATCTGATAGTCATGACCTTTCATATAATCAACTAATAATTCAGCTGAATCCAAGTCATCTTCAATAAATAATATTCTCATAAATATATTATATATCAAAAATAATTAAGCACTCTTAAATGTAAGGAAAATTAATAATTTTCCCTTACATTTCTAATTTATAATAAGGATATTAAAACGTTAGGGTAGCATAAATGGGAAAAGATAAATTAAAACTATTATATAAACTTATGAAAGAATTATCTGTATTATATGTAAAAGATGAGAAAAGTTCATCAGATATAATGATAGATTATCTAAAAGAACTTTTTGCAACAACTTATCATGCAAAAAATGCCAACGAAGCTTTGAATTTATTTAATAAAAATAAAGTAGATATAGTAATTACTGATATATCTTTATTTGAAATAACAGAAATTGAGATAATAGAAAAGATTCGCAAAATAAACAATGATATCCCTATATTTATAATTACCTCACATAAAGATTCTAAGTATGAAGAAGAAGCAAATAAACATAAAGTAAAAGGCTATTTTATAAAACCTTTTAGCTTAAATAAATTAGTTTCATCATTTCTAGATGTTGTAGAAGAACTAGATATAAAAAAGAAGGAACTAGAGAACATAGCGTATTTAAAGAAAGTTCATAATAATCTTAATGATATTGGACATAAAATTTCAACTCAAATAAGTTATGACATAGTTTTAGAAACTATACTAAAAGGTGCAATTGAATTATCAGAAGCTGATGGAGGAACATTATACTTATATAATAAAAGTAAAGATATATTAGATTTTAAAATTGCAATTAATAAGTCACTAAATATTAATCACAATGAGTATAACAAAGATGATAAATTTAGCTTTGAATCATTAAGAATACATAATAGTGATAAAACTGTAAATAGAAAAAATATCTCTGTTATCTGTGCCTATGAAGAAAAGCTTATAAATTTAGATAATGTTTATGAGCAAGAGGAGTTAGATATTGATGGAGTTAAACAATTTGATAAGAAGTATAACTATAAAACTTCATCAATGTTAGTTATTCCACTTATCAGTGCAGAAGGTAAATTATTTGGTGTAATTCAATTAGTAAATAAAATAAAGAATAAAAAATATGTAAGTTTTGATAATAATGATAAATTACTTTTAACTGCATTATCAGCAGTTGCTACAATGACAACTTATAATAATTTACTTTTAAAATAAAAACTATCTAGGGAGCTTTAATATTGAAAAATGAAACTAAAAAAATACTTCTTGTAAATGATGATATTGTTATTAATAAAATTCTAATTGAAAAGATAGAATTCCTAAGTCATAATATAAAAATACTTACTTCAACTTCTTATAAAAAAGGTATTGAATATATCCATAATAATAAAGATTCAATACATGCTGCTATTGTTGATCTTAACTTATATGATGCAAGTCAAGGAGAGATGGCTGATTTAACCCTAAAGAATAATATACCTACAATAGTTATAACAAATATATTTGATAAAAAACTCGAAATGAAACTTTTAAATAATGATATTTTAGATTATATTTTTAAAGATGAGAAAAAAGGAATCAATAACGCAATAAACTCCATAAATAGAGTCTTAGATAATTATGATACTACAGTTTTAATTGTTGACAACTCTAGGATACAAAGAGACTTATTAAAAGAAATTTTAGAAAATATGAAATTAAATGTTCTTACTGCAAAAAATTTTGAAGATACAATGTATCTTTTAAAACAGCAAGAAAATAATATATCTTTAGTTTTAGCTGATTATAATATACAAAAAAACAAAACTTCAAATGTTGCACTAATAAGTGAAATAAGAGAGAGATATGATAAAGATGAACTTGGTATAATTATTTCAAGCTCATCAGAAGATCCTCATATTGCAACAAATGTTATTAAACTTGGAGCAAATGATTTTATTGAAAAACCTTTTACAAAAACTGAAGTTACTGTAAGAGTAAACTCTTTATTACATATAATGCAACTTTTTAAAAATACAAGAGAGTTATCACATAAAGATTTTATGACAGGTGCATATAATAGAAGATATTTCCATAGTAGTGGAAGTGCCATTTATGACAAAGCCAGAAGAGATAAAAGAAATGTAGCATTAATAACAATTGATATTGATAATTTTAAATATATCAATGATAGATATGGCCACGACATTGGTGATATTTGTATTATTGAGTTAGTAAAATTAATGCAAAATAATCTAAGAAGTTCTGATTTAATTTCTAGATTTGGTGGAGATGAATTTGTATTATTATTAGAATACATATCTTTAAAAAATATAAAAATAGTTTGTGAAAAAATAAGAAAAAATATAGAAGAGAATATAATTAAAACTAGTAATCATGAAATAAAGTTTACTATATCAATAGGTATTTCATATGGAATGCACGATGATATGTATGAGATGATAAAAGATGCAGACAAAGCATTATATTTTTGTAAAAATAATGGTAGAAATCAAAGTTTATTAGTAAGAAGTAAAGCCTACACATCGTATAATAGTATTTAAATTTACAATTATACGATGGAGTAACCATGCATTTAAATCTATTGTTTAAAACTTTACTTATACTTATTTTTCCAATATTTTTATATTCACAAAATATTGAAAAAGAACCAGTAAAACTAATAAAAACTGAAACAATTGAGCAAGTTCAAAATACACAAGTACCAGAGAGTTCAAATCTTCCAGAAGAAAAAGCTGTTGAAGCTGTTGAAAAAAGTCCAGTAGAAAGACAAATAGAAGAGCAAAATAAGCTTTTAGAAGAGGTAGTAAATAATATAAATACTGAGAAGTATTTAAAGCCTTCAATTGATAGAACAGCTTATAGAAAAGAAATAAGTTTATTAACAAATAAAATAAATATAAATAGAATTCAAAAAAATACACTTGCTGTAAAAAGAGATGAATTAAAAAGATTATATCTAAAGCAGGAATATGATTATGAGCAAACTTTAAAGAGTATAATTGTTGCAAAAAAAGAGTATAAAGATAAAAAATACTTTGAAGACTTAATAGAAAATCGTTTAAAAGAATTAGAAAAAACACTAAAACTAATTGAAGAAAATGAAAAGTATTACAAAGAAGAAGAAAAAAGTGTAAACTCTATTTCAAAAGCTTTTACTGAAAATTATATTGAATTACACAACCAGACTCATACACAAATTTTTATCTTTGAGTATTTATCTAATAATATATCAAGCTTTAGAGTAACAAATTTTTTCTTAGATGAATTTAACTTGCAATACTTAATAAATCAGATTGACTCAATATATGGTATAGCTTTTATTTCAGGACTTACATCTTATCACTTTAAGTTCTCTATTGGTCAAATTGTAATCGTAATTTTTATTATGGGATTATTACGACTTCTTAACTTAAAGATTATTAGTGTGTTTGCTAACTTAATTGCCAAATTTTTTGTAAGACAAAAAGATGCAGATAGCGAAACAATACGTGAGTACTTAAAAGAGTCTATAAATACACCTTTAAAATATAGTTTATATTTACTAGGTATTCAAATATCTGTGTTTATTCTTGTAGATGACCCTGAATTAATTGATAAAATAATGCCATGGATAAATACTACATATATGGCTTTATTAACTTGGGGACTTTATGCAATTTTAAATAATAGTATTAGTATTTATGCTCATAATTTATTAGAAAAATATCCTAATGTTAGAAAAGAAATGATTGTATTTATTTTAAGAATAATAAAAATCATTTTAATTTTATTAGTAATTTTATTTTTATTTACGCAATTAGGAATTGATATAAAAGCAATCGCAGCTTCACTTGGAGTTGGTGGTATTGCTATTGCATTAGCTTCTAAAGATACACTAGCAAATTTCTTTAGCTCATTAAATATTATGACAGATAACTCTTTTTCTCAAGGGGATTGGATTAAAACAAGTGATGTTGAAGGTACTGTTGTAGATATTAGAATGAGAACTACAAGAATTAGAACTTTTGATAATGCAATGATTACAGTTCCTAACACCGAATTAGCAAATACACCAATTACAAACTGGTCTAAAAGAAGAGTTGGTAGAAGAATAAAAATGAACCTAGGTGTTACTTATGATAGTAAAATGGAAGATATTGTTCAATTAAAAAAAGATATTCTAAATATGCTTGAACATCATCCAGGAATTGCATCTTCTGCAAATACTAAATCGGGTCAAACAAGAATATTTGAAGCTATTAAACAAGACGATTTAATAGGTATTAAAAAGACTTTATTAGTATATATTGATTCCTATGGAGCTTCATCTATTGATATTTTAATATATTGTTTCTCAAGAAGTCCAGATTGGGAAGAATGGCTAATTACTAAAGAAGATGTTTTGATTAAACTTGAAGCTTTAGTTAAAAAGAATAATTGTGATTTTGCTTATCCTACTCAAACTATTCTATTAAAAAAAGATGAAGAAGTAGTAGATTTAGTATCCGAAAAACTCTCTTCGATGAGTTAGATAAATAGAATTGATTTTCTATTTATCTACTAAGATATCTGCTTTAGTTTTTAACTTTTTTTTATGTAAAAACTGTTTTTCTCGTTCTGTAAATTTTTCACTTGAATGTTCTTCTTTTTTAGGAGTTTCTTTAAATATTTTATTCTTTTCTTTTTTCTTTTCTTTCTTTGATGAAACTTCTTTTTCTTCTTTTTTAAACATAGTAAGAAGTAAATAAATTGAGAAAACTATATTAAATATAATAATAATCCATTTAGCCAATAAAACAATTTCTAAAAACTCTAACTTTTTTTTCAAGGTCAAATACTGAACAACATCAGCATAAATAGAGTTTGCAAATAAAGCAATAATCAGAAGTAATACAATTAGAATTATTCTTTTTCTAAACTTGATTAAATAGTACCAAAAAAGTGCAGATTTTACTTGTTTAAACATTATAAGCCTTTAGACAAAAAAGTTTAAACCTAAAGCAGCTAAAGCAACTACCAAAGATTTTGTTTTTAAATCATCAATGATTTTTCTCTCTTCATCAGCAATAATAACTTCTAATTGCTCATCACTATAATCATCAAATGTTTTATGATTTTCAACTAACCTTGCTTTTGTTGCTAAAACTGCCTTTTCTCGTATTTTAGAGTTTACAGCATCTTTTAATTTTTGGCTTTTTAGTTTTGGATAATCAAATGCTTTGTTAGCATTCTCTTTTATAATTTGTTTTAAACTCATTTATATTCCAATTAGTTTTTTTATTATTATATCATTTCAGTATTAATGAAAAGATAACTTAAAATATGGCTACTCATTCTTCATTTCATTTGCATTTTTTATAATATCAATTCCATACTTATCTCTTAATTTTTGCATTTGATTTGTTAAGGCACTCTTTTTAGCATCAGTTTCATGCTCAAAAAGATTATATGTATATTCATTTGCTCTTGCAAAGTTTGATACTGTAATATTTAACTGTACAACTCCATGACTAGGATGATTATCATTTTTAATAAAAAGTTCTTGCATATGATTTTTAAAATCAAGTTCATTAAATACGGTATTTACATTTATATAATCTTTTGATTTAATATTTGATTCATATTTTATTTTTATTGCATATGTTAAGGGGTTTTTATTTGCTTTTTTAACTAAAAAGCACAGGTAACGAGCAAGTATCACGACTCTTCTTTTTAATTCAGTTCTATCATAAATACAATCAAATGTTCGCCCTATTCCTATAGATTTTTTTTCTCTAAAGGTTGTAAGTTTATTATCTCTTATTCCACAAACTCGATTATAAAGCTCAATTCCTGGCTTTTTCCATGAATAAAAAAGCTTTTGATTACTTTTAATATCACCAAGAGTTTTAATACCATAACCTTTTAGTCTTTCTTGAAAACCTTTTCCAATTCCTGGAAATTCAGCTATTGGAATATTTCTTATAAAATTACCAATATTATCTTTACTTACATATTTAACACCATCTGGTTTTGCATATTCTGTTATTAGTTTTGATAAAAACTTTGTGTTTGCAATACCTATAGAAATTGGAAGACCTAACTCTTTTTGTATCTTATCTTTTAGATTATAGGAAAAAGAGACTACCTCATCTTCATCTATATATCCACTTAAATCACCAAAAAATTCATCAATTGAAAACTGTTCAACAAGTGGTATTTCTTTTATTAATAACTCTTTTAGTTTCTTTGATAAGTCATGATATAAAGGATAATTAGGCGAAAGCATTTTTAAGTGTGGACACAGTTTTAAAGCTTCATTCACGCTCATTGCAGTTTTTACACCATAAGCTCTTGCTTCGTATGAAGATGTTGTGATTATTCCTCTGATTTTTCCATTTTCATCTACGAAGTATTCTTTGAAAGTTTTTTGACCTTCATTTGTTAAAATAGAAGATACAAAAGCTCCATCATTTGATGAAATTTTTCTAATCTCTTTTTTTGTAGAAAATATATTTAAATTACTTCTACCTCCAACGGCTACTGGAATATGAAGTAAACTATCATCAATAGTTCTATGAGCAGATACAAAAAAACAATCTAAATCCAAATGAATAAACAATACACTCTCCTATTTATAAAGTGTATTATATTAAATATTTTTTATTTTTTATTTTTTTATTACAGAATGCAATAGTTTTTATATTTATGCTAAAGGAATTCCAATAGTAAAGCAGGCACTAATATAAGGAACATCTTCATAAACAAAATTCTTATTAGAAACACTTAGGGAACCATTTAAATGGTTTGAAATAATATCCTGACTCATATATAGACCAATCCCGGTACCTTGTGATTTGTGCTTTGTAGTAAAATATGGTTCAAAAATTCTATTTATAATATCTTTTTGAATTCCACCTGCATTATCTAATATTTCAATATATAGATTTTTTTCTTTAGTATAAGTATTAATAAAAAGTAGTCTTTTCCCTTTTTCTTTTGTGATTAATGCATCTCTAGAATTATTTAGAATATTTATTAAAACTTGTATTAATTCATTTTCTATTGATGAAAGTTTTTGGGGTTTAATAACTTTTATTATTTCTATATCTTTTGCATTAAACTGTGCACTTATTAATTTTAAAGTTCTTATAAAAGTATCAAGAATATCAAATTCTTTAATTTTATTATTACTTGGATTAAAAAAACCTCTAAAATCATCAATCGTCTGAGATAAATATTGAGCAGAATTATTTATAGTTACCAATGCAGAGTCTAATTGTTCATCAGATAAACAATTCATTTCTTTTTGTAGTTTAGTTCCAGTAGAAGCAGTAGAAATTGTAGATAAGGGTTGTCTCCATTGATGCGCTATATTTCCAAGCATTTCACCCATTGCGGCCATTTTACTTTGTTGATATACTAATTCATCTTTTTTTATTTTATCAATTTCTAATTCTTTTAATTCTGTTATATCTTGAGAAACACCTTTTATCCATTTTTTATCTTTATCAAGTGTAGCTTTACTACTTATCCATCGAATTTCATTATTAGGTCTATATATTCTATAAATTTGATGATAATCTTCACCTGTTTCTATAGTATTTTTAAAGGCTTTCATAACTCTATTCAAGTCATCTTTATGTAAAACTGTTCTTAAATAATCAATAAATATATTGTCTTTTACTTCTTTTATTCCAAACATTTTTTTAACTTCTTGAGAAAAATATGACTTATTAGTATTTAGATTATATTGCCAATCTCCAACTTTAGCAACTCTTTGAGAAAGAAGTAATTTGTCTTTTTCTTCTTCAATTCTATTTTTGTACTTTAAAAATTCTTTTTCTAAAAGTTTAGAAACAAAGAATGAAATAATTATAAGAACTATAGTGAGAATCAATCCATAAAAAAGTATTTCTTTTTTATAATTTTCATACTTCTTTTCTTCTTTAATTTTCATTTTTTCAATAATACTATTTGGATCTGATAGTTTGAAATTTGTTCCAATAACCCAATCCAAATCATCAATTCTTTTTGAATAGGTTATTTTTGTTTCCTTTGTAGCAATTCCTTCTAGAACTTTTGGAGTAATTAAGAAATAGTCATCTATATCAGTACCTTCTTTTAATATTAGATTTTTATACATATTACTCATATGAGCAAATCTTTTTTCATTAAATATATTAGCATTTTTAGCTTTCTTTGATGGATGGTATACTATATCACCATTAAATCCAATTATAAA
>Ga0193963_1000955_pt1 | contig 14699 bp, 10 predicted proteins | sample FB_6_MG_FD_140359 | JGI IMG/M metagenome (GOLD analysis project Ga0193963, IMG submission 140359) | Microbial mat bacterial communities from the Broadkill River, Lewes, Delaware, United States - FB_6_MG | ecosystem: Environmental > Aquatic > Freshwater > River > Microbial mats | place: USA...
CAAATATCTAAACCCTAATGAAATCAAGATATATAGAGTAAAAAAAGCTATTAGGTGATTTGATTTATCCCACATACTCTCTATGATTTTTATCTTCATTGTAGTAGTTGCTAAAAGCTCTATAGCTACCAAAGAGATAAAAAAGAGTAATCTAAAGAGTTTTTGATTTTGGATAAATCTACTTAACATCACTCCACCACCACTCTCTGCTCTTGATAAAATCCTAGCTCTTTTGCCTCTTCTATTATTAGTGTGGATATATTTATTTTGGATTCTATTATTACATCTGCTAGTTTTGATTTGATATGAAGCTCTAGTGGAGTATCTCCTGTATGTTTTTGAGTCAAATTCCAAAGAGCCTCTATGGATGAGGTGTCGCTATCTAGTGCTATGGATAGTATGAGGGGAGTTTTTGGTTTGGGTGTCTCTATGAGTGGTGTCTCTTTTATCTCCTCTTTTTTGACTTTTATCTTATTTTTTTTGGCATCGTTGATATTTGATATTTTTAATATATTCATTCTTGTGAAGTCACCATCTTTGGTTACTCTTACTTTGAATGCTATTGGTCTGCTTTTATCAAACTCTTCTAACTCCTCTAAGCGATTTTGAAATAGCATTAGCTCTATATTTCCATGTAAATCCATTATGTTGGCTATACCAAATTTATTCCCTTTTTTACTGGTCTTCTCTATGATACTATCTATCTTGCCGATAAACATAGCTTGTGAGCCATCTGCTAAATCATCTATCTCTGAGCTTAGAGTGTAGTTTATATCATTTAGAGTATCTCTATACTCATCTAGTGGGTGACCTGATACATAAAAGCCCAAAGACTCTTTCTCTAGCTCCAAAATCTCTATACCCTCATACTCTTTCATCTGCTCTAGCTCTATAGATACAGATACCATCTCATCGGTATCTCCAAAGAGTGAGCCTACTGCCATCTTTTTGGCATCTCCTGCTTTTTTGGCACTATCTATGATATGCTCTATCTGCTCCAACATAGCTCTACGGCTATATCCAAAGCTATCAAATGCTCCTGCTTTTACTAGAGTCTCTATCACTCTTCTATTTACTTTACTAGAGTCTATTCTTGAGACGAAGTCTGATAAATCTTTAAATCTCTCATCACCTCTAGCCACTATCATAGAGTTTATAGCTATATCTCCTGCACCTTTCAATGCACCCATACCAAACATAACTACCTCTTCACCATCAATCTCTCGTGCTTCAAATACAAGTCCAGAGTTATTTATATCAGGTGGTAAGAGTTTCATTCCCATTCGTTTGACTTCATCTACATATCGCACTACCTTGTCTGTGTTGTTCTTCTCTAGTGTGAGTATCGCTGACATAAACTCTGTGGGGTAGTAGTGTTTGAGGTATGATGTATAAAATGTAATCATAGCATACGCTGCTGAGTGAGATTTATTAAATCCATACCCTGCGAATTTTAAAATCAAATCAAATAAAGCTCCTGATTTATTACCATCAAAGCCATTTTTGATAGCACCCTGCACAAACTCATCTTTGAGTTTATCAAGTAGCTCTTGGTCTTTTTTACCCATACCTCGACGCACTAAGTCAGCCCCACCTAGGCTAAATCCACCGATAGTCTGCACAATCTGCATAACTTGCTCTTGATAGACGATAACCCCGTAAGTAGGCTTTAGTATCTCTTCAAGCTCAGGAAACATATAAGTTATCTCAGCCCTACCGTGTTTTCTCTCCACAAAGTCATCAAGCATACCAGACTCCATAGGACCTGGACGATAGAGTGCCAACATCGCAATAACATCTTCAAAACCATCAGGCTTTAGCTTTTTTGCCAAATCCTGCATTCCTGCTGACTCTATCTGAAATAGTCCTAGAGTATCGCCTCTGCTTATATAGTCATAGACCTCTTTGTCCTCTATATTCTCCTCGACGAAGTTTATCCGTTTGCCGTGCCTCTTTTCTACTAGTTGCAACGCCTCTTCTATCACTGTAAGTGTCTTTAGTCCCAAAAAGTCAAACTTAATTAAATCTACATCTTCTACATACTTACCACTATATTGAGTAGCTAGAGTATCAAGTCCTGAGGGTTTAAATAGTGGAGTCTTTTGCCAAAGGGGTTCATTGGATATAACTACCCCTGCTGCGTGAGTTCCTGCGTTACGATTGAGTCCCTCTAGGGCTAGAGCGTACTCCCAAGTCCGTTTGGCTTGTGGGTCACTATCAATTAGTTGTGCGATTTTTGGCTCTTTATCATAAGAGTTTTTGAGGTCAATTCCTAGCTCATCAGGTATGAGTTTTGCCATCGCATCAGCTTTGGAGTAGGGCATATCAAGCACTCTAGCCACATCACGGATAACCCCTTTGGCTAGAAGCTTACCAAAAGTGATAATCTGAGCCACATTGACTCGTCCATACTTATCTACTACATAATCAAGTATCTCTTGGCGTCTAGCTTGACAAAAGTCCATATCAATATCAGGCATACTTACCCGTTCAGGATTTAGAAATCTCTCAAAAAGTAAGCCATAAGGAATAGGGTCTATATCTGTGATACCTAGAGAGTATGCTACAAGTGACCCTGCTGCACTACCCCGACCGGGACCTACGGGGATACCCATCTTTTTGGCTTCATCTACAAAGTCCCAAACTATTAGCATATACCCTGGGAACTTCATTGAGTTGATAATATCTATCTCTACTTGAAGTCTATCTCTATATTCGGTGTGTCGCTCTTTGGGTACTATCTTTAGTCGTCTCTCTAGCCCCTTTTGTGACTCGGCTATAAAAAGCACTTTATCATTCTCTAGTGAATACTCTACATCAGGCTCTGGTACGCTTATACCTCCCTCTTTTGCTCTCTGCCTTGCAAACTTAAAGTTTGGAGGAGTAGGGTCTCCTAGTTTAATCTCTAAGTTACACTTATTGGCTATCTCTTGGGTATTTTCAAGTGCTTCAGGAATATCTGCAAAAAGCTCTGCCATCTGCTGGGGTGATTTGAGATAAAATTCATGCACAGAGTGACGCAGACGATTTGGGTCATCATAGAGTTTGTTCATCGCTATACACATAAACGCCTCATGAGCATCTGCATCTTTTTGGAGTGTGTAGTGGGTGTCATTTGTAGCTATAATCTTTATCCCTGTCTCTTGGGATATTTGTATTATCTGTTTATCTATACGGTGTTGGTCTCCTATACCATGACGCATAAGCTCTAGGTAGAAATCATCTCCAAAAATCGCTTTGTACTCTAGTGCTATCTCTTTGGCTCTCTCATAGCCCTTTGCTCCAAACTTTTTATTTCGCTCAGATAGATTTAAGTGCCAATTTACCTCACCTTGGAGACAAGCAGATGAACATATTAGCCCCTCTGAATGCTGGGCTAGTATCTTTTTGTTTATTCTAGGGTAGTAATAAAATCCATTTATATAACCTTGTGAGCTTAGGTACATTAGGTTTTTATAGCCCTTATCATTTTTGGCATATAGACATAGGTGAAAGCGTTGTCTCATAGATTTATCACCTATATCATCTTGGTTGTGAAGATAGGCTTCCATACCTATAATAGGTTTAATCCCCTCACTACGCATACTATTATAAAAATCTATCGTACCAAACATATTACCATGGTCGGTCATAGCAACAGAGGTCATACCTTGGTCTTTGAGTTTTTTGGCTAGGGCTTTGATTTTATTTGCACCATCTAGTAGAGAGTATTCGGTATGTAGGTGTAGATGGGTAAATTGTGGTATATTTTTGGGTTCTTCGGACATATTTGTGCCTTTATGATTTTATAGTGAGGGGTTTGGAGGTGTAAAATCTATATTGTCGTGGTAGGGATACCACGACCTACAATGATTAATCTTTGCTTTTGATTATGACTTTTGCATACATTCCTGGGAATATATTTTTATCATTTTTATCAAAACGGATACGCATTTTGATTTTGTGTGTCATAGGGTTTGCATCTGGAACTATCGCGTGGATTACACCAGTTGTTTTGTAACCTATAGATGGTATCTCTACAGGTACTTTATCACCTCTATTGACTCTGCTGATAATACTCTCTGAGATGGATACATCTATCTCTAAATCTTCTGTATCAACTATCATAATAGTTAGCATACCAGGCATAATCATATCACCTACTTTGATATTTCTCTGTACTACTACACCATCAGATGGGGCTTTCATTTTGAGGTAGTTAAATGTACTTGCCATCTGTTTTGCTTTGATGTTAGACTCCTTGACCATTACTCTCATAGACTCTAACATAGTTTGAATATTGGCAGCTTGTGAGTCCAAATCACCCATATCTGTGAGATTGATTTTATTATCATCTCTATAGCTATTTTTAATTCTCTCTCTTCTTGTATTAACATTTTTGAGTTTGGTTCTCCAATAATCAACTACTATTTTGGATTGTTCTAACATCAAGTCTGCTTGTGACTTCATCATATCAAACTCTGCTGACTCCATCTCATAGAGGTCATCTTCTCTTTTTACACTATCACCTACCTTGACATAAACTCTCTTAACATAGCCCATAAAACGACTTCCTATCATCTTTTGACCATCGGATACGACCGTCCCTGTTAGAGTTATATCACCAGCTTGAACTGATAGATTGAGTAGTATCGCTACAATTATTATCTTTTTCATACTTTTCCTTACCATTTTCTAAGTCTTACATGACACTTCATACACTCTGACATAATCTTACCATAGAGTTGAAGTGCTTGGGTCGCATCTCCATCAGCAAATCTCACAACAATCTCTTCTGCTTTACCTTTGATATTTCTCTCTATCCTCTTGGTCATAGCTGTATTGTTATCAAGCCATCTCTCATAGACATCTTTATTACTCTGCTCCTCTACTGTTGGTCCAATTTTACCAATAGTTGAACTTAGGTCTTCAGAACCTGCTTTTATTATGTCAAGGTTATTATAAAAAAATCCCGACTGAATATCCTGCATCGCCTGTGCCATCTTCTGCATATCTGCTATCCTATCTGCTTGAGTATAATCTTTTCCAAACACAAAACTCATCAATACTACATAAACTACAAAAAACTTTTTCATACGACTATCCTTTTAATTTACTTTAAGGTGGATATTGTATCAAAATAAGGCTAAATAGGTTATTAGATTTAGCAAAAGTAACTTTTAGTTACTCATATTTTTAAATTTTCTAAAATATGGACTATTATAATGAAACATTATTTAAGACATAAGTTATGTTTAACAAATTTTATAATATAATTCGTAATCTTAAAATATAAAAGGTTCTACTTATGAAAAAAATGATTACAACTTCTGTAGCAGTAGCTGCATTGTTATTGACAAGTGTTCAGGCTGATTTTGACTTTGGTGATATGTTCAAGGATATGAAAGAGGCTGCTCTTAGTATGAGTAAAGATGCCAAAGATACTGTTGTTAGTCTTAAAGATGGTACTGTTGAGACAACTAAAAGTGCTGAGAGAACTATTACTAATGTAAGTGGAGATGTAAAAGATACTTCTGTTAAACTTTCAGATGATATCAAAACATCAGAAGTTTCAACTTCTAAAGATAGTAGAGATACTGTAATAGCTGTATCTACAGATACTAAAGACTCTATAACAAACACTACAAGAGACCTAAAAGACTCTGCTACTGTAGCATCTAAAGAGTTCAAAGATTCTACTGTTGCTATATCTAATGATAGCTCATCTGTAGTTAAGACTGTATCAAATGACTCAACTGCATCTGTAAAAAGTGTATCTGATAATGCAAATGACACTGCTAAGACTGTATCAAATGATTCAAGCTCAGCTGTGAAGACTGTATCAAATGACTCAAGTTCATCTGTGAAGACTGTATCAAATGACTCAACTTCATCTGTGAAGAGTGTATCTGATAATGTAAATGACTCTACAAAAACAATCTCTAATGATACAAGAGCTTCTGTAGAATCTACAAATACAAACTTAAGTGATACTACAAAAACAATTTCAAATGACTCAACTTCTTCAGTTAAGAGTGTATCTGAAAATACAAATGACTCTGTAAAAACAATTTCAGACTAATTTATAACACCACACACTAAGATAGAGATTTTCTCTATCTTAGCTCATATCTCCTATTTTTAACTCTCAAAAATTTCAAAATATAATACTATAATAAACAATTCATTTTTAATATAATTTATGCTATTATTAGCTATAAAATTTTTATTTAACAAAGGTTCTTAATATGAAAAAAATGATTACAACTTCTGTAGTGGTAGCTTCAGTTCTACTAACAAGTGTTCAAGCTGACTTTAGCTTTGGAGATATGTTCAAAGATATGAAAGAGGCAGCTATTAGTATGAGTAAAGATGCAAAAGATAGCGTTGCTGCTCTAAAAGATGGTGCTGTTGAGACAACTAAGAGTGCTGAGAGAACAGTTAGTGAACTTAGTACAGATGCAAAAGATACATCAGTAAAAGTATCAGATGACCTCAAAACAACAGAGGTAGCAAACTCAAAAGATACTAGAGATACTGTTATATCTGTATCAACTGATAGCAAAGATGCTATTACTAATACTACAAAAGATATCAAAGATGCTGCTACTATATCGTCTAAAAATATAAAAGACTCATCATTGGCAATATCTAAAGATAGCTCAGACTCTCTAAAGACTATCTCAAATGACTCAAGAGACTCTGTAAATACAGTATCTACAAACATCAACGATAGTACAAAAACAATCTCAAACGACTCAAGAGACTCTGTAAACACTATCTCAAATGACTCAAGAGACTCTGTAAATACAGTATCTAATGATACAAGAGACTCAGTAGATAGCGTAGCTGATAATGTAAATGACTCTACAAAAACTATCTCTTCTGATGAGTATGCAGAGCTTATGAGAGAGAAAGAGAGAGCAAAAATCAAAGCAGAGACAACTAAACCTGCTGTTGTAACTCCTCCTGCTAAATAATAACTACTTCCAATATCTCTAGGGTGCATTGAAATGCACCCTACAAAAATATAATAACTCTTCTACTCAATCTATACTTAAAATAGAACCCAATTAACTACTTTTTAATAACAGTGTAAAATATAAAGAGTATAACTATAGTTTATCTTATAGATAACAAAAGATTAAGTTACTTTTAATAACATTTTAGTTACAATTTATAATTAAAATTTTTACTTAATAAAGGGATTTACAATGAAAAAAATGATTACAACTTCTGTAGCAGTAGCTACGCTTCTACTCACAAGTGTTCAAGCTGACTTTAGTTTTGGGGATATGTTCAAGGATATTAAAGAGGCAGCTATTAGCATGAGTAAAGATGCAAAAGATAGCGTAACTGCACTTAAAGATGGTGCTGTTGAGACAAGTCAAAGTGCTGAGAGAACTGTTACAGAACTTAGTACAGATATCAAAGATACATCTGTAAAAGTATCTGATGATGCTAAAAATATGGAGATAAATACAAGTAAAGATGCAACTACTGCAACTACTGGATTATCAACTGACTTGAAAGATTCTCTAAAAACTACAACTAGTGATTTAAAAGATAGTGGTACAGCTATTAGTACAGATGTAAAAGACTCTACAGTTACTATATCTAAAGATGCTACAAGCTCAATCAATACTATATCAAATGACTCAAGAGACTCTGTAAAAGATGTAGCTACTAGTGCAAACGATACAGCAAAAACTATATCAAATGACTCAAGCTCAGCAGTTAAAACAGTATCAAATGATTTAAATAGCACAACTTCAACTATATCTAATGATACAAGAGACTCAGTTGATAGCGTATCTGATAATGTAAATGACTCTACAAAAACAATAGCTAATGACTCAAGAGACTCTGTAAAATCTGTAAATGATAATGCAAGTGATAGTGTAAAAACAATATCAAATGACTCTTCTAAATCAGTTAAAAGCATTTCTGATAACACAAATGACTCTGTAAAAACAATTTCAGAATAAGTAATACCTAACTACAAATATAAGAAGGATAAAACCTTCTTATATCCTCAAAAAATACTCCCATTTTAGTAACTTTTAGTAGCTTTTTTTTTCTGATAAATGGAAAATATTACCTACTATTTATACTTATATAATTTACTATGATATGCTATACATCCAAATCTTACTAAAGGCTAACTATATGAATAATATAAAATTACTTTTACTATCTGTGTTGCTTCCTATGTTGCTTTTCGCCTCTTCTGTAAAAGAGCAAGAGTCCAATTTAGCTATATTTTACTCTATAGATAAAAATATAGAACAGCAGTTTAATCTATTTACATCAAAAAGATTAAAGGGTATAAACTTCAATCTTAGTGACCCTCACAAAAGAGTAAATGACCAGTATGAGACTATGTATGGCTCAACTGTGTTAGATTTACTTAGTTTTATGCCTGTAGTAAATGATAAGATAATACTACCTCTTCTCAATATCGACCCAAGGATTGCAGGGTTTGCACCTTTTAATATGTTGATATACAAAAAGCTTGATGAGAACACTACTCATATCGGTCACCTTATGCCAAAAGTAATGCTTGATATATTGGGTATCAAAAACCAAGAGGTGAGAGATAAGTTTACAGCTTCATTCAAGCCACTCAATGAGAGTATAAAGAGAGAGTTTGAGGGCAAAAAAAGTTATATCAAATATAAATCTATCCCCAAAAAGAGTATGATTAACTATGAGTATAAGTTTGAAGCACCTGAAGATATGGATGAGTTTCTTGAAGAGTTTCAAAATAAGTTTGAATTGGCATTTATAAACAAAGGTTATCTAATAGCAGGTTTCCATAACTTTATGGACTCTACTGATGATGCTGAGGATATTTTGAAAAACTATGATGCTTTTTGGACATACTCTCTTTGTCATCTTAAGTTCTCTTATGGGATGTTTGATAACAAAAACGCTCACCCTGAGGCTGGACTATTTGCACCATGTACTATGTATATGTATATCAAGAAAGATACAAATACTCTAGTAGTAGGTATGTATAGACTACACAACTGGTCACAGACTCTAGGTATCACAGATAAGAGCAGATTGGCTCTAATAGAGAAGCTAGACAAAGAGATACCTCAGATATTAGAAGAGTTTGGTATGAAGCCTATCCCAAATATCAACACACTATTTGAGACCCCTTTGTGTGAGGAGGAGGATATTAAATCACAAGCAAAAGATGGAGACTCCAATAGAGATGTACTAAAAAAGCCTATATTCTGTAGAGTACCAAGTGTGCCAAAAGTCCCAGCAGTTCCAAAACCTATAGAGTTTGATGATAGTGCAATTACAGATAGAAGTGTTAAGTTCTCAAAAAGAGTACCACCAAACTATATAGCCCATAGATTTGATAAGATGAAAAAACTAAAAGCCTCTTCTAATACTAGAATAGGTGAGGTAAATAAAGGTAGAGTATCGGCATATCTTAGAGGAGAGTTCGTCTCTGTAAAAGAGGTAGAGAAGAGACTCAAAAGTGCAGGGTTTGATATAGTAGCCTCTGTACCTGTAGAGAAGAAGAAAACTCTTATATCGGTTGTATTTACCAATAAAGAGCTTATTGAGATGGCTAGTAAACCTAATCGTGGATTTATGGCATCTCTTAGAGTTCTTGTAGATAAAAAAAGCAAAACAATAAGCATCACCAACCCTATCTATATGGCAAAAGGTTTCTTACAGAGTGACTATAATGATAAAGAGACAAAAAAGATACTTGTAAAGCTACTAGAGAAGTTCCCTAAACTCAAAAACTCTAAAGATATGCTAAAGTTCCAACTGCTACCAAAGTATCAATTTATGAACGGTATGCCTCAATATAAAGATATGATTGAAGTAGCCTCAGGAGATGATTTGCTAGAGAGAATTAAAGATAACAAAAAAATTCTATTTACTCAAACTCTAAATGATGGCTCTGTACTTATAGGAGTGACACTAAACAAAAGAACAAATAAGTTTACCAAAAAGATAGGTACAAACAACGCAGGAATGTTGCCATATCCTGTATTAATCAAAGGCAATAAAGCAAAGATAATGGACCCTAAATACTATATATCATATATGTATCCTCTACTTCAGATGTCTCAATTTATGAAGATAGCCACCATACCTGATGCGATGGTCAAAGATTGTGAGAGAGCGTTAAGAAAAAGAAGAAAAAAATAGTATGTCTCCTCAAAAAAAAGCAACCATAGTATCAAGTGGTGTAGCTACACTCTTAGTTATTGTCAAGGTAGTTATAGGAGTTGCTAGTGGTTCAGTAGCTGTCTTAGCCTCTGCTATAGACTCTATTTTAGATACCCTTGTATCTATATTCAACTTCTTTGCTATCAAAAAATCAGAAGAGAACCCTGATGAAGAGTATCAATATGGTAAAGGTAAAATACAAGCTATCGCAGGTGTGATAGAGGGTACAGTTATCACAATATCTGGTATATATATCATATATGAGGCTATTGATAAATTTAGTAGTGCCTCTACTACAAAGCTACTTCTACCATCTATTGGTGCTATGCTTTTTTCTATTATTGTCACCTATCTATTGGTAAAGTATCTACTCAAAGTAGCAAAGCAGACCGATAATATAGTAATCAAAGCAGACGCTCTTCACTATAAGACAGACTTATGGTCAAATGGTGCTGTATTGTTAGCTTTGGTATTGGTATATTTTACAGGTATAGATGAGATAGATGCACTATTTGGACTAGCTATAGGGCTTTATATAATATACTCTGCTTATGAGATTATCCAAGAGGGCGTAGAGATACTTCTTGATAAAGCTTTAGATAGTGATATTGTAGATAGTATTGGAGAGATTATATCTAGCCATAAAGAGATAACAAGCTACCATTGGCTCAAAACAAGAACTGATGGTACTACCAACTTTGTAGAGTTTCACATGGTACTGCGTCCCAATATGCTACTACTTGAAGCCCACCGAATAGCAGATGAAATAGAGGATAAGATTTTTCTATTGGACAAAAAGAGGAGGTGGATTATAACTCCACACTTCGACCCCTATGATGATGAAGAGGTCAATGAAGCACTTCTAAATGGTACAAGCCTACTAAAGAGTGATAGAGTAGAATGATATATCTACTCTCACCAGTAAAAAAAGAGGGGACTATACATCTACCTATGATTGATTTTGCTCTCACGGCTGATGATATTGATTTGAGTAGTTGTGATATTTTGATGTTTACCTCCAAACAAGCTGTAAAGAGTGCATATCAAATCAATCCAAAGTGCATAGAGAAGCCATCTCTATCAATAGGAGATGCCACCTCTAAGATGATAAAATCTCTAGGTGGAGAAGTGATATATCAACCTCAAAAATTTTATGGCAAAAGCCTAAGTGAAGATATTATAGATAAGTTTTCAGATAAAAGAATACTCTATATTCGTCCAAAAGAGGTCTCATTTGATTCAAAGAGCTTCTTATCTAAACAAAATATAGATATAAAAGAGCAGATTATATATGAGACGGGGTGTATAAACTATAGCCTAGAGGATAGACCACCAAGAGGTTCAATTATAATATTTACCTCACCATCTACAATTAAATGCTTTATAAAAAATTTCAATTGGGATGATAGCTATAGAGCCGTTGTGATAGGAGAAGCCACCAAAACACACCTACCACCCAATGCCAAAGTAGAAGTTGCCAATACTCCTTTATTAGACTCTTGTATAGATAAAGCCTTTGAGATTAAACTACTTTAAATAAAAAAAGGTATAATAACGCAAAATTAGGCTCACATAAGGATAGGTATGAAGTTCGAAGATATCGAAATAGAAGAAGTAGATTTTGAGGCGATGCTTGAGGAATCGTTTAAAAAATCAGAATCAAGAAGTGATTTAGTTACAGGTACTGTCGTAAAGATAGATGAGAAAGATGCTATAGCAGTTATTGATATTGGTGGTGGTAGAGATGCTACTATTACGCTAGAAGAGTTAAAAGATGAAGAGGGTAACCTCGCTTTTGCAGTAGGTGATACTATTGAAGTAGTAAATATGGGTAGAGGTCGCATCTCTCATACAGCAGCACTCTCTCGTGTAGCACTCAATGAATTTATAGCTGAGTATGATGAAGAGCAAGAGTATATCATTGAGGGTGTTATTACCAAGACAAACAAAGGTGGATATGTAGTAGATTGTGATGGTTTAGAGTTCTTTATGCCTCGTACACTATCTTACCTATCTTCAAAAGTAGATCCAAAAGGTAAAAAAGTAAAAGCCGTTATCGTAAAAGTTGATAAAGATAAAGGTTCTGTAGTAGTATCAAGAAAAGAGCTTATCGAAAGAGATAAAGCAAAAACAGACGAGATAGTAGCAGAGCTTCTTGAAAATAAAGACCCAGTAATTGGAACAATCAAAAAGATTACATCTTATGGTATGTTTGTAGATGTTGGTGGAATGGATGGACTTGTTCACTATTCACAAATATCTCACAAAGGTCCAGTTAATCCATCAAAATATTTCGCTGAGGGTGATGAAGTAAATGTAATCGCACTAGAGTATGATAAAAAGAAGAGACACCTCTCACTTTCAATCAAAGATGCAAACCCTGATCCATGGGCTGATATTGATTCAATCATCGGTGTAGGTGATACAGTTACAGCAACTGTAAGTAACATTGAGCCTTATGGTGTATTTGTAGATTTAGGTGAAGACCTTGAAGCGTTCTTGCATGTATCTGAAATCTCTTGGGATAAAAATGTAAAACACCCTAAAGACTATTTAGAGAACAATACAGACATCAATGTTGAAGTTATTGAAATAGACAAAGAGGGTAGAAGACTTAGAGTAAGTCTCAAAAACTTATTGCCAAAACCTATGGATGCGTTTGTATCTGAGTATAAAGTAGGTGATGAAGTAGAGGGTGTTGTAACTTCTATTACTGACTTTGGTGCATTTGTAAAAGTTGGAACAATGGAAGGACTTCTTCACAATCAAGAAGTCTCTTGGGATAAGTCACAAAATGCTAAAGGCGAACTATCTGTAGGTGATGAAGTCAAAGTAAAAATCATCAAAATAGATAGAGATGCAGGTAAAATCTCTCTAAGCAAAAAAGCTCTTGAGCCATCACCAGTAAAAGCATACTCTCTAACTCATAAAAATGGAACTATTGTAACAGGAACTGTAAAAGATAAAAAAGATTTTGGTGTATTTATATCACTTGAGCCAAATATCGATGCACTTATCAGAACAGAAGACTTGCACCCATTGAAGTTTGATGAGATTGAAAAAGGTCAAGAGATTACAGGTGTAATTAGTTTCATCGATGGAAATAGCGATAGAATTAGAGTATCTGTAAAAAAACTAGAGCGTCAAGAAGAGAGAGAAGCTATGGAGCAACTTAATTTAGACCAAGATGATAGTATGACTCTTGGTGATGCTTTTGGTGATAAATTTAAAAGATAAGGCTGATTATGTCAAAAAAAACTATTGTTGTTTGTGACCATATCCACCAGAGTGGATTGGATATATTAGCAAATGATAGCCAAATAGAACTAATAAATGCAGCTGATGAGCCAAAAGATAGGCTCATTAGTGAGATTATACCTCTAGCAGATGTGGCGATTACTCGTTCATCTACTGATGTAGATGGAGCATTTTTAGACTCTGCAAAGAAGATAACAGCAATCGTTCGTGCAGGTGTTGGTGTAGATAATGTAGATATTGATGGAGCTAGTAAGCAGGGTATTGTAGTTATGAATGTACCCACTGCCAATACTATAGCAGCTGTTGAGCTTACTATGGCTCACATGCTATCTTGTGTAAGAAGTTTCCCTTATGCTCATAACAATCTAAAGATTGATAGAGTATGGAGAAGACAAGATTGGTACGGAACAGAACTAAAAGACAAAAAACTAGGTATCATTGGTTTTGGTAATATCGGTTCAAGAGTTGGAAAAAGAGCAAAAGCCTTTGAGATGGATGTCATAGCTTATGACCCATACATAGACTCTAGCAAAGCTACCAACTTTGATATAGGATATACTACTGATTTTGCTGATATATTAGATTGTGATATTATCACTATCCATACACCCAAAAACGATGAGACTATCGGTATGATAGGTGCAGATGAGATAGCCAAAATGAGAGATGGAGTAATCCTTATCAACTGTGCTAGAGGTGGACTATATGATGAAGATGCACTCTTAGAGGGTCTAACTAACGGTAAGATAGCAATGGCAGGTATTGATGTATTCAATAAAGAACCAGCTACTTCTCACCCACTACTTGACCTTGATAATGTAACAGTTACTCCTCACCTTGGAGCAAACACAAAAGAGTCACAGAGAAATATAGCCATACAAGCTGCTGAGAATGCAATAGCCTCAGCAAAAGGTATATCATATCCAAACGCTCTAAACTTGCCTATCAAAGAGAGTGAGCTTCCTGATTTTGTGAGACCATATTTGGAGCTTATCCAAAAGATAGGACATATATCAGCACAAGTTAATAGAGGTGCTATCAAATCTATCAAGATTATGGCAAAAGGCGAGATAGCAGACTATTTGGAGTCTATGGGAACATTTGCAACTGTTGGTGTATTATCAGAGTCCCTAGGAGACCATATCAACTATGTAAATGCTGAATTTGTAGCCCAAGAGAGAAGTATAGAACTCATAAAAGAGGTAAGACCAAATAATAGTGGCTTTACCAATAAAGTTGGTATCAAACTGACTACA
>Ga0193963_1000956_pt1 | contig 14690 bp, 16 predicted proteins | sample FB_6_MG_FD_140359 | JGI IMG/M metagenome (GOLD analysis project Ga0193963, IMG submission 140359) | Microbial mat bacterial communities from the Broadkill River, Lewes, Delaware, United States - FB_6_MG | ecosystem: Environmental > Aquatic > Freshwater > River > Microbial mats | place: USA...
ATTATAGTCAAAAAGTTTTTATATGTCAAGGGTTTTTGAAAAGAATTTTGAAATTCTTTTTTAAAGCCGTTTTTGCAGCTTGTATTTGTACCTCTTTTCTGTCCCCTTTAAAATTATAAATTTCAATATTTTTATCTCCACTTTTTGACACAACACCAATAACTACGGTACCTACTGGCTTTTTTTCAGTTCCTCCACCAGGACCTGCTACTCCACTTACCGCTATTGCAAAATCTGCATCAAACTTTTTTAATGTTCCTATGCACATTTGCTCTACAACTTCACAACTTACTACTCCATACTCTATCATAGTCTCTTTTTCTACGTTTAGTTCTTGTTCTTTTATCTCATTACAATAGGTTACTATTGAACCTCTAAATATAGAAGAAGATCCTGAGACCTCTGTAAGCATAGATGCAATTAGTCCACCCGTGCAACTTTCTGCACATGTAATTGTTTGATTATTGTCTCTAAGTCTATTTTGCAGCTTTATCATATCATTGTTATTAAATATATTATCGAACATTATTATACCTCTTAATTTGATTTTAACTAATAATACTTTAATTATAAGCTATAAGCAATATTTTATTAAAAACCTTTATAATGGCATCTTTATTAAAAAGGACTTCATATATGAAAATTTTAATACCAGTTGATGATAATGAAATAGATGATGCACAGATCACTTTACTAGATGATGTAAAATACTGGTCATTAGTTGAACTAATTGAGGGTAGAGTTACAAAAACAGAGTTTTTTCAAAATCGAGATGAGATTAGTGATTGGGTAGATGTAGTAGTAGTAAAAAATCAAAAAGAATATGTATGGCCATTTATGGAAGAAAATATTGCAGTACTAGTTGCTCCACTACAAAGAGCAATTGATGATATTATTGAAGCATTCTTATTTAAAGAGCTACATGATATGAATGTCTCATATTAATTAATATAAAAAAGGAAAATAAATGTTTGGATTTAACAAAGAATTAAAAGAATATAACTTATCTCAAGATGAGTTAGCAAAATTACAATACGCAAAAGTAACAACAGCAAGTGGAGCTATATGGTTAAAATTAACACCACAAAATACACCAATTGCAGTATCTAACTTTGCACACTTAGCAACTGATGGTTATTATGATGGTTTAAGTTTTCATAGAGTAATAGCTGGATTTATGGCACAAGGTGGTTGTCCTGATGGTACTGGTGCTGGAGGACCTGGTTGGTCAATAGCGTGTGAAACATCAGCACCTGGTCAAGTTCATACAAGAGGAACACTATCTATGGCACATGCTGGTCCAAATACTGGTGGTAGTCAATTTTTCATTACATTTGTAGCAACTCCACATCTTGATGGTGGACATACTGTATTTGGTGGTATTGAAGATGGTGATGAGCAAAGTTTTTCAGCACTTGATGCTATTTCACAAGGTGATAAAATAGAAAAAATAGAGATAAAAGAGTCAAGAGACTAATTTATCTTTTTATTATACTAAAGGCTAGTTTATAAAACTTTTGCCTTTAGTATTAACTCATTCAACTTTTGCTCATATAATTTCGCACTATCTAATGAAGTTGACTCAAATCTAGTTACAAGAACTGGCGTTGTATTTGATGCACGAACCAATCCCCATCCATTTTCAAATATAACTCTTACTCCATCTACATCAATAATATCTTTTATTGTTGGAAAATCACTTGGTGGATTTTTAAGTAACTCTTTTAGTTTATCAATAAGCGGAAATTTTTCCTCTTCTGTAGTTTCAACTTTTATCTCTTCTGTACTGTAAGTTTTTGGAAGTGATTCAATCTCTTTATCGATATCCATTCCATTGTGTACAAGCTCCAATAATCTAAATGTTGCATAAACAGCATCATCAAAACCAAAATATCTGTCATTGAAAAAGATATGTCCAGATACTTCTGCGGCAAAATCAGCATTTGTTTCTTGAATTTTTACTTTTAAATTACTATGACCTGTTTTATACATGATAGCTTGTCCACCATTATTATTTATAGTGTCATACATCACTTGAGTACATTTTACCTCACCTATTACTGTAGGTTTATCCATAGTTGAAGCAAACAATATTGCCATGATATCACCTTTGACATTATTCTTTTTTGTCAAAAATGCAATTCTATCGGCATCACCATCATATGCAAATCCATACTCATAGTTACCCTTTAAAGCTTCCATGATATCTTTTAAGTTTTTCTCTTCACTTGGGTCTGGATGGTGATTTGGAAATGTTCCATCTGGTTCACAATATAATCCATCATAGTTTAATTCTAATTTATCTAATATTTCTGTTAAAACAGTATCTGCAACACCATTTCCACAATCAATCATAAACTTTGGATTCATACCTTTTAAATGTTTGAAGTTTTCAACCATCCAATCTATATATAAAGTTTTTGCATCAATAGATGTATATGATTCATTATCTTCTATTTGAATATCTTGATTTGATATAATAGTATCACCAAGACCATAAATATCATCGGCAAAGAATGGTTTATGTTCTATTGCCATTTTAAAACCATTGTAATTTGATGGATTGTGACTTCCTGTTATCATAACACTAGCACTTGGTTTGATTCCATTAAATTCTTGATAAGATGCAAAATAGTTAACACCAGTTGCTACCATACCCATACCTAAGACTTTACAACCTGCTTTATTTAATCCACTTGTTAAATATCCAAAAAGTTCAGGACTGTGCGTTCTTGCATCATATCCAACTACTACACTTGCATCCTTTGTAGTTCTTTTGATTATCTCTAATCCTAGATAATATCCAAGTAGTTTTATACTTTGGTGGTTTAATTCTTCAGGAACTATCCCTCTTATATCATATTCTCTAAATATAGATTTATTTATCATTGTCTCTCTTTTTATATTTTTATATTAGCTGAACCATTATTTAGTTTTATAAATATCATTGACGTCATAATTGCATCGTTTATTGCATCATGCTTTGATAAAATAGGTAAATCTAACTTTTTCATAATAGTATCAAATCGAAGGTCAATATTTCCTTGTGGAATTGTCCCTATTGCTTTATCATAATAAACAGCAGATACTTCAGTTTGCTTATTTGGTAATGTTACCCCTAATTTGGGTTTCACATATTTATTTACCATCGCAACATCAAACTCTAAATAATACCCTACAAGTGGACGGTTCTCTATAAACTCAAGAAATTCTGTTATTACATCATCTATATCTCTAGCATCTTCAAGATCACACTCTCTTATTTGATGTATTTTTATAGATTCCTCTTGCATAACTGATTTAGGCTTGATAAATCTTTCAAACTTCTTACTTGTAAAAATTTTATTATCTTTAATAATAACAGCACCTATGGAGATAATTTCATCTGTTATGGGACTTAATCCTGTTGTTTCACAGTCAAAGCAAACATATTCACCACTATCATTTTTATCAAATAAATAGGCGTAATTATCATCTTTTAAATTTTTTCTATTAAAATAGTTTTTTATAGTTCTAAACATATTAACTCAACATACCCAATTTGTAATGATACGTAAGAAACTTTTTAAAATTGTCAACAATTTTAAAGCTATCTCTTAATAAATCTTTTTCTAAAGTATTAAGTTTATTTGGATTTATATAATTATCCAATTCCTCTTCTGCATCAATTTTTTCAAGTCTTGCTTTTAGACGTAAAGTTAAGAGAAAGTTGAAACTTTCTATAAGTTCACTAGTAGTTTCTCTTTCAATTACTTTTAAATTGTTTAACTCTTTCAGTCTTTCAACAGTACTTGTTTCTTTTATATTATACTCTAAACTCAAACTTCTAACACCATGAACAATAGCAAATATTCCACCTTTTTTAATATCTAATTCATTTTTATGTTTATCTTTGTTTACAATAAAATTCGCAAACATACTAAGTGGTGTTTCAAAATTCTGAATAGGTCGCGCAAAAAAAGCATGAAACTGAGAAGTATGCGAACAAATTTTATTTAAGTATTCTTTTAAATCATTAAGTAAATTCTCATCCCCACCTATAGACATAGCATCAAAGAAAATCGCAAGATTCATCATATCCTCTGGTTTTCCCGAGTGTATCCATCCATGTATTCTATCTTTAAAATCACTAAACTTTAATCTCCAATAAGGATTGTTTACCATAATCTTACCTTTACACTCAGGATAACCAAAGTCACATAGATTCGAAGAAAACTCTTGTGTAAATTTTTCTATTGCTTCGTCTGATATTGTGCAATTATCATTTATAATCAAAGCATTGTCTTGATCTGTTCTTAAAATTTGTTCGCTTCGCCCTTCACTACCCATTATTATCAAAGAAGATTGTTCCATTAATCCTTCAGGAGCTAATAATTCAAAAAGCTTATTAAAAAGCTTATTGTTTAGCTGACTAATCAATTTTGATATATATCTTGCTTTTACACCTTTGGCATAAAGTGTTCGAATTACTCTTATAAAATTGTTACTTGCTTTTTTCAATTCTTGAATATTTGTTGCTTTTTCTAATTCTAAAGTTACAGCATAAGTATGTGAAGCAAAAAGACTAGTCAATGCAATAAGATCTAAAACACCAACAATCTCTTTTGTTTTATCATCTTGCACGATAAGTCTTTTTATCCCAAAATTATTCATAGATAATTGTGCATTAAATAAAAACTCTTCATCACTTACATACTTCAACCCAAAAGTTGCTATTGTTGCTATAGGTTCATCAAAACTCATACGATTTAAAATAATCTTTTCTCGAAAATCTGTATCTGTAACGATACCTAACTCCCCATTTTCATCTTTTACAAGTAGAGATGAGCCTTTATGGTTTTTTAAAATAGAAACTGCATTAAAAATTGTCTCTGTTGAGTCCAAAATAATTGGTTTTTGTAAATAAGCATCTTTAACTTTTGATATCATAAAATTTACAAATTCTTTATTTTGTTCATTTGATAAATTTGAATTTAGTTTTTTTGCAATAGATTGAAAAAAGTACCCCTCAATATCGGGATGGTCATACATAAAAGATAAGAAAAACTCTCTATCTAATGCATAACAAATAGTTTCTTGCACTGTAACAAAAGTATGTTTGACCTTATTTTCTATTAAAGAAATTGGATCAAAGAACTCATTTTGAGTATATACAGATAATACTTCATCCTCATGTATCTCTTGGACAACTCCTTTAATAATAAAGTATAAAAATTCTGGTTTACTCTGATTTGACAAAAGTACTGCATCTTTTTTAAAATATACAACATCTAACTCTTTTGTAATTCGTTCAACTTCATAAGTATCAAGGGTATCAAATGGGGCAATCTTTTTAATGAAAGTATTTAGCTCTAATAAGCTCATGGAAGTCCTTTTTTTATTTTGGAATATTGCAATAGTATAGCATTTCTTCAATGAAATACTATAATTTAAACATGAGAAAAATTACTTTTTTTTATATTGGGTAAAAGTTAAATTTCAATTATTTATTAACAGTTTTTTTATTCGCTTATTATAAAACTATTGTGGTATTATACGAAATGATAAATGAAACCTTTAAAGACCAATTAACATCACTATTAAACTGTGATATAAAAGAGTTATATCCCTTAGCTCGAGAATTAAATAGAAAACTATATTTTTATGTTGGACCAACAAACAGTGGTAAAACATATCAGGCTATGCAAGAGATGATGAGTTCAGATACAGGGACATACCTTGCTCCTTTGCGACTTCTTGCACTTGAAAATTATGAAACACTAAAATCAAATAATATTCCAGCCTCCCTTATTACAGGAGAAGAAGAGATTTTTGATGAGGACGCAGGGCATGTATGCTCAACAATTGAGATGATTAATTTTAATTTAGAAGTCGACGTATGCGTTATAGATGAAGTTCAAATGTTAGATGATGAAGACAGAGGTTGGGCATGGGTAAATGCAATACTAGGAAGTCCTGCATCAAAAGTAATTATGACAGGAAGTGTAAATGCACTTGAAATAGTAAAGAAAATTGCTACATATTTAGGTGAAGAGCTAGAAGTAGTTAGATACAAAAGAATAAATCCTCTAAAAGTAGATGAAAAAGCAACAAATTTAAAAGATATAAAACCTGCAACAGCATTGATAGCATTTAGTAGAAAAGAAGTGCTAATTTTAAAATCAAAACTAAGTAAGTTTCATACAGTATCTGTATTGTATGGAAATCTTAGTCCAGAAGTTAGACGAGAAGAAGCTAGAAGATTTAGAGAGGGAAAAAGTGATATACTTGTTGCAACTGATGCAATTGCTATGGGTCTAAATCTTCCGATTAAACATCTTTTATTTACAGCAGATAGAAAATTTGATGGAATAAGCAAACGAGAACTTATCCCAAATGAAGTGATTCAAATAGCAGGACGTGCTGGTCGTTATGGACAACATGAGATTGGTCATATAGGAGCAACCTCCCCATCAGTTTTAAGACACATAAATAAAATGTTTTCAAGTCCAATGTCAACAATCAAACCACCTGTAAAAGTAAAAGCAACTTCTTCTCAAATAGAAGAGTTATCTTCTCACTTAAATACAAAAAGCCTAAGTAAAATACTAGAATATTTTTCAAAACACATGAAATATGATGGGCCTTTTGCCGCAACAAATATAAAAACAATGATCGAATTAGCTCAAATCTTAGATCAAAAACCTGATTTGAGTTTAGCAGATAAATATATGCTAGCATCTGCTCCTATAAATACAAGGTCTCCAATTATTAAAAGTGGTTATATAAAATATGTAAATGCAGTACTTAATCATCAAGTTGTAAGATTTAGAGCCAGTACAAAAACATCTGGTATTGCAAAAACAGAACGTGAGCTTTTAACAGCAGAAGATGAAGTCAAAAAAATATCTTTATATCTTTGGCTATCATACAAACTTCCTGAGCTATTTCCAGATAAAACTAAAGCAGGACAAATAAGAGCTGAGTTAAACTTTTTTTGCGAAAATTCTTTGAAATCAAATAAATCTTTAAAACCAATGGTAAGACGTGCAGAAAATAACTCACGAAATAAAAGAGGTGGATATCAAAAAGATAGTAGAAGTAGATCGTACGATTCAGCTCCAAGAAGAAGCAGATACAAAAAAGCAGATTCGCAAGAAGAATCTAAAAATGACAACAACAGAAGAAATAAATATAAAAAAACTGACACTAAAGATAACGAACAAAAAAAAGACAATAGTAAGAATAGAAACAATAGAAGAAGACGAAGAAGAGAGAGATAAAATCTCTTCTTAGATTAACTTACGAGCAAACTCCAAAGCCTCTTGTGTAATATCTTCACCACTTATCATTCTTGCTATTTCTGATATTCTTTCATCAGCATTTAGTAACTTTACACTTGATACATTGTCATCTTTTTTTACTAAAAAGTGCTGTTGGGCAGTTGCACTCAATTGTGGTTGATGAGATATAGCAAATATCTGATAACTTTTAGATAACTCTTGTAAAACTTTAGCAATACTTTGAGACTCTTTACCACTTAGGTTTGCATCAATCTCATCTAAAAATAATATTCCATTTGTATCTATCTCATAAAAACTTCGTGCAGTCAATAAAGCAAGTCTTAAACGATTGAACTCACCACTACTAATTTTGTCCAATGACGTATCATTTAGTTTAAATTCAATAGCATCAATACCCGTTTCATCAAGAGCTTGTGTATTTAAATCTATTGTAAGATTTTCTAAATACAAGTATTCTAAATACTCATTGATTTTAACTTCTAATATTTTTAAAGTTTTTTTTCTTTTTGCAGAAACTATACTTGCTAACTCTTCAATTTCTTGAGATACTTTTAAAACATTTTTTTCTAAGATAGCTTTTTCAAAAGATATATTTTCATAACCCTCAAGCTCTTTCTCTTTTAGTTTTTTGTAATCTAGAGCTTCTTGAATCCCTCCAAATTTTTTATTTAAAGAAGACAAGTCTTCTATTCTTGTAAGCACATGTTCGATATCTAAGTCTTCCATTGAAGACAAACTATCATAAAACTTTTCAATATGACTATTTACTTCATTTATTGCATCATCAAAAAAGTCACTACTTACATCTAATATATCCAAAGCATTTGATATTTTATGAGTATTGTTTAAAAAGGGTTGTACCTCTTGAAGAACTTCTTCTATTTTATCTTTTTTAGAAAGATTTGATTTCAGTACTTTTAATTCCTCATATTCATCAAGTTTAGGGTCAATTCTTGCAATTTTGTCTATCTCAAACTTTGTAAAATCAACTAAATCTTCAAGGTCTTTTTCATCATTTAAAATTTTAGTTAATTTTTTTTGTAATTCATTATATTCTTTATATTTGCTATAAAAATTATCCAATATTTTTTGGAACTTTTTATCATCTTTTGCACTTAAAAAGTCAAGAAACGAGATGATTTTAGAACTATCAAAATCACTTACATCTTTTAAATGAAGATGCTTACTAAAAGTAGCTGTGAATTGTTTTAAATTCTTTTTTGATATTGTTTGATTATTTAAAAGATATCTAGTTTTTGATTGAGTATTTTGTTTGATGACGATATCATCATCTTTTTCTATACCATAGTTTTCATTAGCTACATTCAAATCTTCTAAAGATATCTCACTCAAACTTGCTTTTGTATCTGTCGAACCAAATAGAGCAAGTATTGAGTTCATCAATACAGATTTTCCAGCACCACTAGGTCCTGTAAATACAACTAATCCTTTTTGAAATTCTAAATCTACTTGATTAAATGATAAGAAATTTTCTAAATAAAATCTACTAATCATGATTTACCCTTTATAATATTTAATTTATCTAATTTTACTTTATGGAAGTTTAGTATAAAAAATATAATATATTAAAAAAGATTGCATTTTGCAATCTTTTTTAAATATATTAGTTAATTGTGTGCGCCCCATTGAAGCTTTTCAGTTAATACATCAAAATAATTTCTCTCAACTCTATGTATTAATTTTGCTTTAGATGAAGATATTTTGATTGTTATAAAATCACCATGCTTTAACTCATAGATATCCTGTCCATCAATTACAACACTTGCAGACATTTGGTCTGTATTTTCAAAAGTTATTTGAAAATCTACAGGGAGCACTAAAGGTCTTTGCGTTAAAGAGTGTGGAGAAACAGGTGTCACGATAAATGCTTCAGTCAAAGGATAAACAACTGGTCCATTACAAGATAAATTATAAGCAGTTGAACCTGTAGGTGTTGATATAATCAAACCGTCACCACTATACTTATTAAACAATTTTCCATTTACTTTAGCATCAATATTAATCATACCAGAGACAATTTCTCTACATATAACAACATCATTAAATGCAACTACCTCTTGATTATTTACCTCTACAGTTATCATCATTCTATGGTCTATTCGATAATGGTTCTTTTTTAAATCTTTTAAAAATGATTCAAGTTCACTAGGCATAATATCAGTTAAAAATCCCAATGTTCCAAGATTTATTCCCATTACTGGTTTTTGAAAACTAAAAGAGCGTCTAGAAGCTGATATCAAAGTCCCATCTCCACCCAAAGTAACTAAAAAATCTGCCTGTTCACATAATTGAGTAAATTCAATACCATTTTCAATTTCTAATTGTTCTGCACTTGATAATTCAAGTAAAACTTGTATATTAAATTTCTCAAATTCTTCTTTGATTTTATAATATATATCTTTTATATCTTGCGCATTTGGCTTTATAATAAAGCCTGCGATATTTGTATTTTTTAATAGCGCGTTATTTTTTGTAATATTCATATACTTACCTATTAAACCTTATATATTTTTCATTGTTTTATTATACCAAACTAGCCATTGAAACAGTAGCTTTAGCTAATTTTGGTTCAACTATAAAAGTTAACAAATCGTTACAATGAGGACATCTTGATTCATATATTGGGTGTACTTTTTTACATTTGTTACAAATAAATTCAAAATTTAAATCCAAATTTGCTTTTGTTGTTGAGTTCTTAACAGCAATTAATACATTTAGTTCAAAATTCTCACTTTGACTTGAATTGTCTATATAACCTTTAGCAGTATAGATATCTTGAAGCTCTTGACTTTTATTTACTGCTTCCCAATCAATATCGTCAAAATCCAAATACCAAAGTAAATCAATAACTTTTATCATATTAAATTGTTCTATATTGTCCCAAAAGAGTTTTTTATTAAACTGTATTAAATATTCTGTTACTACTCTTTCTAGTTTTTTATTTACAAGAACATTATTATATAACTGCATTGATTTTTTTTCAAAACTCAAAATAGGATCATTTATAGTTTGTAAGATATTTAAATATATAGACTCCAAAATTGTATCTTCATCCAATTCCTCTAAAGACTCAAGAACCTCTTGGGAACGTTGATACTCTTTAAGTGTTTGGAAAATTAACAATAGATGATGAAGAGCAACTTTATTTCTAGGAGAAAATTTTAATATCTTTAAATATATCTCTTTACTTCTTTGTAACATACCACTTTTATAGTAAGCATTTCCTAATAACTCCAACAGCTCTTCTTTTTTTATAGGCTCTTTTACATGCTCCAAAAGTGCTTGATATACTGATATTGCTTTATTGTGTTGCCCTTTATTTAAAAAAGAAGATGCCAATAAAATTATAGAATCAAATGGTAAATTGTATGTTGAATAAAGATGAATATAATCATCCTCTTTTAATGTTCCCAATTCAAATCGTTGAAGTAGTTTACGATATTCTTGTCGAGAAATTCTCTCTTTATATAAACCTAATGTGTATGTTATAAAAGAAGCAATAAAAATAAAAATAAAAACTGTAAAAATACCAATTATAGGATCTCTAAAGTCAATAAGTTCAGTATTAAACATCTATTTAAACCTATAGTTATGTAGTTTGTACACCGTATTCTCTGCAATATTTAGCATTGCTATATTTAAATTTTTATAATGTGCATCTTCTATATTTAAAAGCAATTTATCATATATCTCGCTGTAAGGATATAAACAAAAAAAGATAAACTCTTTATCCTCTTCCCCGATACTTAGCTCAGCAAACCAAGTTGATAGAAGCGCAAAACAAAGCATTGATGGATTAAAAGTATCTCCCTTTTTTAATAATTTTGATATGTTATTATTTATATATTGATATGTTTTATATATCAAAGAGATTCTACTTACTCGAATATTCCTAGTATAATATTCTGTTGGTTGAATAGATATGTTAATTGCCTTAAGAAGTTGTAAAGATCGAGTATCGATAAACTCCTTTAAGTTCTCGCTTGTATTAAACAATTCATCCTCACTATTTTTATAAGAATCTATTAAGTCTCTGCAAAATAATAATAAAGCTTCAGTTTTTACTTTTGATGAATTGATAATCATAATATTTTATTTTAGTAGTACAATTTGATTAAAAAAGTGATAAAACTTTTATCGACATTAGTATCATCTATTGATTCATTTTGATGAACTGACTTATCAATCAATAAAGACATCTGTTCTGTTAGATATTCTACATCACCTTGAGATAGTTTGTTTATATTTTCTACTAATTTTTGCTTAACATCAAAAGAGTCTAGGTTTTCCTCTTGGGCTATACCAAATGCCATATTATCCAATGTAGTTACTATATGTGGAGGTAGTGCATTAAAAGCATTTGTTATCGTTGCTTGTTGAGAAAGTTGTTGTTGTAAAAGTTTTTCGTGTAAAATATTAAATCCTTTCTATATTTATAATTAAAAGCTATTTGAAATTACTAATGCTAAGACAGTCATTAAAACTATACCAGCACTTTTATTATACAATTTGTTTGCTGTGATAAACACTAACATGATAGATACAATCAATGCAGCTGTTATATCAAAGAAATTTGCACTTAGGTCAACATTTAGAGGATTGATTATTGAACTAAATCCTAAAACCATTGTAAAATTTGCTACATTACTTCCAATAATTGCTCCGATTGCCATATCTGCATTATTTGCTAAAGCAGCTTTAATTGATACTGTTAATTCAGGAAGACTTGTACCAAAAGCAACCAAAAACAATCCAATTATCCACTCACTTACACCAAACTCTCTTGCAATATTTCCAGCACTATCAATTGCAAAATTTGCACCTCCCACAACAAATACAAATCCTATGAATAAAAAAATCAAAGTTTTACCCCATGCGAATTTTTCATCTTCTAACTCGTGATCTATACTATCAACTTGATTACTTTGTATTAAAAATAATAAATATGCGGCCATTAAACATAAGAATAAAATCCCATCTAACATACTTAATTTACCATCAATTCCCATCAAAATAAAAATCAATATTGGGAACAATGACCACGCAGAATCTTTTGCAAAAAGATCACGTGATGGTATTATATGTTTGGCTATTAAAAAAACAGCTCCCAATACTAGTGATATATTAAAAATAGTACTACCTATTACATTTGCAACAGCTATATCGCCGCTGCCTTTTGCAGAAGCGCTCATACTTACTGCCATTTCTGGTAAGCTAGTACCAAGTGCAATCAACGTTGCACCTATAACAAAGGCTGAAATATTGAAGTGGAGTGCAATCTTTTCACTCTGATCAATAATAAAATCAGCACCATATATCAATGCAGACATTGATACAACAAATATTAATATATCCATTTAAACTATTCCTCGTTTGTTCTTACTATTAAACTAGCAGGTAAATTAAATTTGTTAATTACCTGCTCTTCTGCGTCTCTATGTTCTCCGTTATCTACTTCATGGTCATAGCCAACTAAATGCAATAAACCATGTATAAATAATAAAGATAATTCGTCATTAAAACTATGTTTATAATTTTGCGATTTTTCTTCAACAAAATCAACAGATATGACGATACTTCCAATTGGCATATCCATATTTGGAATCTGCTCATAAGGAAAGCTCAATACATCAGTAGCTTTATCTTTTTTCCTAAATTCAAGATTTATCTCATGAATATAATCATTGTTACAAATGATAAGTTCTATGTCTTGCTTTGTTATAGAAGTTGCAATAGTTTGTAAAAACTCTAAGTCTATTTCACATTCAGTTTGATTATCTAAATCAATCTGATTAGCTTCATCGTCTAAATTATATTGCACAAGTTGTAATTCCAAGCTCTTTCATAACGGCTTCACAAAAGTCACCACTATCTCGAGGAATCCCTTCTGTTCCAAATTCTACAGAAAAGTTTCCAGCCTCTTCACTAATAGCACGTCTGATTACACTAGGATATAAGCCTGTTTGTTTTTCAATTTTTGCTATAGCTGCTTGAATAATATTTCTACTTGTATCGTTATTGTATTCGACACTCATTCTCATATACCCTTCTTCCATCTTTACATCTGCACACATATCTCTTAACATTGTTTTACCTTTATTTTATATTTGCTTTATCTTCAAATGTCTCTCTATCGTTCTCGTGATTTACTATATGTTTAGAAAATGTTTCTAACCAATTCCAGTAAGATTGAATATGTTCATGATCAACTTTAGCTTCTACATTTTGCAATGATTCTTGCCAACACCCTAGCCATTCTGTTCTTGCTTTGTTTGGAATAGAAAACATCTCATGAGTTTTTACTTGATCAAAAACACCATCATACATTTTCAAATATCGGTCATCCCCTCCACACATCATCATAAAATAAGAACCATTTCTTTGTTTTATTACTTCTAGTTCATCCTCATCATCTGGAAAAAAGTGAGCTATATCACTATCAATTACTCTTGAATAAAAGTCATAAATCATCTCCATAAAACCTTTTTCAGTCAATTGATCTAAAAATTCTTTATTTGGATTTGTAACCTCTGGTCTTTCTCCCATAATCGCTTTTGTAATTTTATAATCTACCATTTTCCCCTCTTCTGTGTATTTATTAATCGTAACTATCATTTTAGCTAATATATCACTAATAGCACATTAAAAAATATAAAATTTTCTATTTTTATTTACTATAAATGCAAGGGTTGTTACATTTTTTTTAATGATAGTCAATAAAAATGTTTAATAATTTAATAGATTATTAAATATAGCTTTTACTTATAAAAAAAGTAATGACTTAAGGTCAAAAAGTTGATGACCTAAAGTCAAAACTTGTTATAATTGCATTAATTACAGAAGAGAGGGTATACTCATGAAAAATTTAGCAATAGGTAAAAAACTTGGCTTAGTAGTAGCGATTGTCTCGCTACTTGCTTTAGCTGGTGGTTTTTTATTTTTAAATTGGTATTCAATGCAAATTGAAAATGAAATTGACAAAAAATTTGTAAAAGATTTACAAATAGAAACAAACGAAAAATTTAAACTTAAAAAAGATGTTGGAATATCAAATGCAGTTTCCGTAGCAAATGATGGTATGATCAAACAAGCTTTAATGCAAAACGATAGAGATATAGCAATTAAAAGTTTAAAAAATTTAGGAAAGAGTTTAAAAGCTTCTACTCCTTTTAAAAATGTTAAAGTACATGTACATACAAAAGATAACAAATCATTTGTTAGAATTTGGAAGCTTGGAAAGTTTGGTGATGATTTAAGTAGTTTTAGACATTCAATTGTGCAAGTAAATAGTTCTAAAAATGCAGTTAATACATTTGAGCTAGGAAAAGCTGGTTTATCACTACGATCTGTTGTTCCAGTAACTGCAAATGATGGTACTCATTTAGG
>Ga0193963_1000957_pt1 | contig 14686 bp, 15 predicted proteins | sample FB_6_MG_FD_140359 | JGI IMG/M metagenome (GOLD analysis project Ga0193963, IMG submission 140359) | Microbial mat bacterial communities from the Broadkill River, Lewes, Delaware, United States - FB_6_MG | ecosystem: Environmental > Aquatic > Freshwater > River > Microbial mats | place: USA...
ATTTTATCTCCCCAATATTGATACAAATTGTCCTTTCTACCCACTTTTAATTTTGTACCCATTTCTAATCGATATGGCTGAATTAAATCAAGTGGTTTTAATAAACCATACTGACCAGAAAGTATTCTTAGCTTATTTTGAAGCTGTTTAATTTTTTCAGAAGATAAAGTATAAGCATCTAATCCAATATAAACATCACCTTTAAAAGCAAAAACTGCTTGCTTTGCATTTTCAGAAGTAAAAGGCAAACTCCAATCCTGATTACGCTGCCAGTTTAATTCTCCTAATTTTGGAGAAATACTCATAAGGGCAGATAATTTTTTAGGTGATTTCTTTTTTAAAACTGAATTTAATTTTTCAGCTTCATTTAAAAAAATTCCCTCAGTATAATTAGTTGTTGGAACTTTAGTTTCAAAATCTAAGGACTTAGCCGGTGATATTACAATTTTCATATTATCTTTTTTCTATTTATAAACAAAACTACATTATTTCAATAATTTCACCATTGATATATTCAAAATTAAAATCGCCTTTCATTTTGAAATCTGATTGCTGAATTAAATCACCACTCGGAAACCATTTTTTTAAATTATTATTAATCAAAATAAACAATCCTTCATCATCTCCCAAGGCACAAAACCTTTCAAAGTCACCACTATAAACCTGAATATTTTCAATTTTATTTAATTTATTAAAAGTATTTTTAATTTCATTTGTAACTAAACCCATTTCACTAATATTTAAAATGGATTTAAATGAAAATTTTAAATCACTGTTAATATTTAAATTTTTTCTTGAAATAAATTCTACAATATTTTTATCAAAATCATAAAAATAGATTGCCTTTGCATTCCAGTTTGAAAAATCTATAATTTCTTTTTCATCAAACGTCAAAACATCAACTCTTTCTTTTAACCAATATAGTGCTTGTTTTTCTTTATTTGAAGGAATATTAAAAGCAAAATGATAGGGCACAGCATTTCTTTTATATTGAAAGGTTAAAATTGACTCACCAATTTTGATACTTGTACTTTCAGGAGTAGAATTTACAATTGGAAGTTCAAGTATTGTCGAATAAAAATCAATTTGCTGATCTAAATTATTTGTGAATAATATGAGTTCTTTTATTTTCATTACAAAGTAAAATTACCATAAATAATTATAAACTTTGTTTAAACTCAATATGATAGTTTTATGCAGAAATAGTTAAAACCTATTTTAGATTGTCAATATAATTTTGCATTTTTTCAAATAGTAATCCTGCATGAAAACCATCCATTAGTGCATGATGAACTTCAACAGAAAAAGGGATTTTTTTTGCCTTATTTTCTTCAAATCTCTTTCCAAAAACTATTTTTGGGATCCCTTTCGATCCTTCATCACCTTTTCTGGCGTGTTTCATACCTGTAAAGGAAACCCATGGTAATGTAGAGCAATGAACAATTCCAACTTCATTTTCTTTTGGGTCGAATTTTACACCTATTTTGTGGTTCTCAATGATTTTATTCCCCTCAAGAATAAATTCTTCAATTGAAGGTTTAAAATTAAAAACACAAAAAGAAAATGTATTATCCTCATTTAAAACAGTAGAGCCAATTGGAACTTCATCAAATAAAACTACTTTTCCTTTAAAAAAGCGAAGTCTAAATTCTAGAATTTCATTAATTGATTTTATTGCAACATAAATACATGCCAGGGAAAATGACAGCTTTTCCTTTTTACAAAAATCATAAAGGTTTGTAACATCTATATTGGCAGTAAGATTGAAGAATGGGTCCTCATAATCTTTAAAAAAATTGAATTGGTTTTTTCTATTCCAATTTTCAACATTAAATTCTTGCATTCTAATCTTTTTGATTCACGGTATACGTTCTCCATTTTTCTAAACAATCTACCATATCCTGAGGAATTTCAGAATTGAATTGCATAAATTCTTTAGTAGTTGGATGCTCAAATCCTAAAGTTTTAGCATGCAATGCTTGCCTTGGTAAAACCTTAAAACAATTATCAACAAACTGCTTGTATTTTGTAAATGTTGTTCCCTTTAAAACTTGATCCCCTCCATATCTTTCATCATTAAATAATGTATGCCCAATATGCTTAAAATGGGCTCTAATTTGATGTGTTCTTCCGGTTTCCAATTTACATTGAACCAAAGTAACATAACTAAAACGCTCTAACACCTTATAGTGTGTAACTGCAGGCTTTCCAAAATCTCCTTCAGGAAAAACACTCATTTGAAGTCTATTTTTTAAACTTCTTCCTATATGACCTTCAATTGTACCTTCATCTTCATTTACATTACCCCAAACTAAGGCATAATAAAGTCGTTCTGTAGTTCTATCAAAAAATTGTTTTGATAAATGTGCCATGGCAAATTCAGTTTTTGCAACAACTAACAACCCACTTGTATCTTTATCAATTCTATGAACCAACCCTGGTCTTTCGTTTGAATTTGTAGGTAAATTTTCAATATGATGAATTAGTCCATTTACCAAAGTACCACTATAATTACCGTGGCCTGGATGCACTACCATACCTGCAGGTTTATTTACAACCATTACTTCATTGTCCTCAAATAATATCTCTAATGGAATATCCTCTGCAACCAACAAGTTTTCGTGTGGTGGATGCGATAATACAACCCTAACTACATCTTTTGGCTTAACCTTGTAATTTGATTTTACAGCAACATCATTTACCAAAACATTTCCAGCCTTAGCCGCTTGTTGCACTTTATTTCTAGTAGTATTTTCAACAAAATTCATTATAAATTTATCCACACGTAATGGTTCCTGTCCATCATGAGCAACATATCTAAAATGCTCGTAAAACTCTTCTTTTTCTATCTCTATTTCTTCAGCACTCATTAGTTTACTTCTTCTTTATTTTGTTTGTATTGACCACTTCCTCTACCATCTCCCAATTTTAAAGTGATTATTGAATTTTTAGGAATTTTATCCCCAGCTTTTAAATCTTTACCATTAAATTTGGCACCTCTAACAACATCCTTCGCTATATCAGAAACATAAGTTGATTTCGAATTAACTCTAAAACCGATGGCTTTTAATTGAGAATTTGCTTGTCTTTTCGTTTTTCCAAATAAATCTGGAATTACTACATCTGAATATCCTGAAGGATTTAAAGTTAAATAAATTTTTCTTCCTTCTTTTACAAAATCTCCAGCTACAGGATCCTGTTCAATTACAGCTTTTTTTGGATAATTTGGATTGTAACTAGCCGAATCAATCACCACAAAATTTAAATCTAATTCATCTAAGGTATTTTCCACATTCTCCAAACTCATTTTAGCCATATTTGGAACTTCTATTTTCTGGTTATGGTTAGTTGAAATATTTAACCACTTCATTACAGCAAAAACAAATACTACCAGACCTATTACTGCAATAATTGATTGTTTTAAGAAAGTTTTTGATGTTATAAATTGAATAAGATTCATATTCTATTTTTTTGATTTTGAGCAAAGATACTTTATAAATATCAACTAACAAATACCTATAATATTGTTTCGTAACTTAGAAACTTATAAGGCTTGTTTAAAATATTGAATTCTAAATCAAATCCTTAAAAATAAATTTTGGTATTTACTTTTTTTAAGGTTTCAACAATCCGTTTTATTATAGATTTTATGTAAGTTTGTACTTAAACCTGCAAAGAAAAATGAAAAAAAATATTGCCATAATAATGGGTGGATATTCTTCGGAAGTGGATATTTCGTTGAAAAGTGGCGCCGTTGTTTATAAAAACATTTCCAAAGAAAAATACAATGTTTATAATGTTCATATTTTAAAAAACAAATGGATTCTTGTCGATGATAACAATATAGAACACGATATAAACAGGCATGATTTTTCAGCAAACATTCATGGAAAAAAAATAAATTTCGATTGTGTTTTTAACGCCATTCATGGAAATCCAGGTGAAAATGGTGTAATATTGGCTTATTTTGAGCTGATAGGTTTAAAACATACTTCAGCTCCTTCATATCAAATGGCTTTAACTTTTAATAAACGTGATTGTTTAAGTGTTGTAAAAGACTATGGAATTAAGGCAGCTACTTCCTACTATCTAAACAAAGGAGATACTATTAATGTAACAGAAATTATTAACAAAGTTGGATTACCTTGTTTTGTAAAACCAAATAATGCCGGGTCTAGTTTTGGTATTACAAAAGCTAAAACCGAGGAAGAAATTATTCCAGCAATTGAAAAAGCCCTTAAAGAAGATTCAGAAATATTAATTGAAGAGTTTTTAGATGGCCCAGAAATTACTATTGGAGTATTAAATTATAAAGGTAAAGTTACTGTTTTACCAATGACAGAGATAGTGACTGATAACGATTTCTTTGATTATGAGGCTAAATATTTAGGAAAATCTGAAGAAATTACTCCTGCCAGAATATCAAAGGAAACTCATCAAAAATTAGAAAAAGTAGCGTCTTATTTATATTCAATATTACATATGAGTGGATTTACTCGTTCAGAATATATTTTAGTTAATGATGAACCCTACTTTTTAGAAATGAATACAGTGCCTGGATTAACTAATGCCAGTTTAATTCCTCAGCAAGCAGAAGCTGCAGGTATTAGTTTGCAAGAATTATTTCATAACGCCATTGAAATGGCTTTAAAAAATTAAAAAATGAGAAGAGCAATTTTTCCTGGATCATTTGATCCTATTACCTTAGGACACGTTGATATAATTAACCGTGCCTTGCCTTTATTTGATGAAATTATTATTGCAATTGGTATAAATGCAGATAAAAAATATATGTTTTCTTTAGAGAAACGTGTAAACTTTATAAAGGAACATTACAAAAACGAGCCAAAAATTAAAGTAGAAACTTACCAAGGCTTAACAATAGATTTTTGTAAAGAAATTGATATTGACTTTATTTTAAGAGGACTTAGAAATCCGGCCGATTTTGAATTTGAAAAAGCAATTGCTCAAACAAATAGAAAATTATCTGGAATTGAAACTGTTTTCCTTTTAACATCAGCAGAAACAGCCTTTATGAGTTCAAGCATCGTAAGAGATGTACATAGCCATGGAGGTGATATTTCTATTTTTGTACCTAATAGTGTTTTAAATAACAGCTAATTTTCAATGAGAAAATCATTATTTCTATTAGTACTATTAATTGTTTCCTGTTCCAAAACACCAGATAAAAAGGCAGTTGATTTTACCACCAAATTTGAAAAATCAGAAGGAACTGAAACAACGACATACTATGAAACTATTGCTTATTTTGAAAAATTAGCAAATAATTTTTCTGAAATTTCAATGGTAGAAATGGGTAAAACCGATAGTGGGTATCCATTGCACATTGTAATTTTTAATAGTTCAAAAGAATTTGATTTCAATAAAATTAAAAAAAGCTCTAAAAATGTTATTTTAATAAACAATGCAATTCATCCGGGAGAACCAGACGGTGTTGATGCATCAATGATGTTATTAAGAGATATTGTACAGGATAAGAATAAAATAAAAACTTATGAAAATGTAGTCTTAGTTTTTATCCCAACTTACAATATAGGAGGAGCTTTAAACCGAAATAGCCATTCTAGAGCAAACCAAAACGGACCAAAAAATTATGGTTTTAGAGGTAATGCTCAAAATTATGATTTAAACAGAGACTTTATAAAAGCTGATACCAAAAATGCAAAATCTTTTGCTAAAATTTTCCAGCTTGTCAATCCTGATGTTTTCATAGAAAACCATGTAAGTAATGGCGCTGATTATCAATATGCAATAACTCATTTATTCACCCAGCACAATAAATTAGGTAACGATTTAGGTGAATTTATTGAAAATGAGATGAGGCCTTCCATTGAAAAATCACTTTTAGAAAAGGATATCATTATTACGCCATATGTAAATGTATGGGGAAGTACTCCAGATAATGGTTTTAGCCAGTTTTTCGATTCTCCTCGTTATTCAAGTGGTTATTCAACTTTGTTTAACACGCTTGGACTAATGGTAGAAACTCACATGCTTAAACCATACAAACAACGTGTTGAATTAACCTACAGCATGATGGAAAGCACTATTGACTTCACCCTAAAAAACAGTTCAAAAATAAAAGAATTACGTAAAAATGCTATACCTAACATTTTGGCAAAAAAAACATATCCGATAACTTATGAATTAGATAAAAATAAATTTACAACTTTTCAATTTAAAGGTTTTGAAGGAAGTTTTATTGATAGCAAGGTTACCAATGGGAAAAGGTTGTTTTATGATAGAACTAAACCATTTTCTAAACCTGTTAAATACTTTAATCAATTTAAAATAACTCAGGAAATTGAAATTCCGAAAGCATATATACTTCAACAAGGTTGGTGGAAAGTTTTAGATCTATTGAAGACTAATAATATTGAGTTCATTGTATTTAAAAAGGATACCACTATAAATGTTGAAGTGCAACATATCAACGAATACAAAACCAGAACAAATGCTTATGAAGGTCATTATTTACATTATAACACCACAATAAAAGCAACAAAATCAAACATTACATTTAAAAAAGGCGATATTTATATTCCAATAAATCAAAATGGAGCACGTTATATAATGGAAACATTGGAAGCTCCTGCAACGGACTCATTTTTTAATTGGAACTTTTTTGATTCAATTTTACAACAAAAAGAAGGATATTCAAGTTATGTTTTTGAAGATATTGCTGAACAATTCTTAAAAGATAATCTTGCAATTAAAAAAGAATTTGAACACAAACTAAAATCTGACAAAGCTTTTGCTGAAAACCCAAGAGCTCAATTAAATTTTATTTATAAAAAATCACCTTATTACGAAAAGGCTCACTTAAAATTACCTATTTATAAAGTATTCTAATTTCATTATAAAATGGATTTAAATTCAAGAAACATACAGTTACAATATCAAGGTTTTGTAAACACTCCCTTGTTATGGAAATCTGATATTATTTTTGGATTGAAACAATTTAAACTTCAAGAAACTGATGCTGTTTCTTTTAATGAATCAGTTCAAAAGAATCTACGTTTAGGTAAACGAGTAGAACGTTTCACAAGTTACTTATTTAAACAACATGAAGAAATTAATGTTCTTGCGGAAAATGTTCAAATCCAAAATAAAAAAACAACTATAGGGGAACTTGATTGTATTTTAGAAAAAAACGACCAGCCAATTCATTTAGAAATTGTTTATAAATTTTATTTGTATGATAATACTGTCGGATCAACAGAGTTAGCACATTGGGTTGGTCCTAACAAAAATGATAATTTGTTTAAAAAATTAACCAAGTTAAAGGAAAAACAGCTTCCTCTTTTATTTAAACCACAAACAAAATCACTTTTAAAAAAGTTAGGTTTAATTGGTGCAAATATTCTTCAACAAGTATATTTTAAGGCTCAGTTATTCCTACCATTCAATTTTAATTTAAACATGTATACTCTTGTAAATAAAGAGTGTATCTCTGGTTTTTATGTGAGACATAATGAACTACCACAATTTAAAAAATGTAAATTTTTTATTCCTTCAAAGGTTAATTGGCTTCAAGAGGTTCAAACTCAAACGTCATGGTTAAATTTCGAACAATTTTCAAGCAAACTTGAACCAATTATACAAAATAAAACTTCTCCATTATGTTGGATTAAATATCCAAATGGAGAAGTTCAAAAGTTTTTTGTTGTTTGGTGGGATTAAATTATTCCGGCCATTTTATAGTATCATCGTCAATAAATAATGGTGACCATTGAATTTCATCCAAAACACCATCTACAAACCAAAAGTTAATTGACTTTTCATCAATTTCAATTACTTTGTGATTATCTCCATCACGATCTGATACATCTTCTAAATAAATATCTTCAATTTTTAATGAAGTCAATTCAGTCATAATTTCTTTTTCAGATTTTCCAATCATCAGCTTTCCTTCAAATTCATAAAAATCAGAATTTACCGACATCATAGTCAGTTTCCAAGATTCTTCCTCATCAAAACTTAGCGATAATTCTAAATCGTCATATTCCCAAGACTCCGTTAAATCATTACTACTATCTGAATGAGAATACTTATCTGTAAAAGATGGCTCACCTAACATTAATTTAACTTCTGCTCTGCTCATTCCAAACTTAAGAGCTCCAAGGCCATAACCTGGTTTAATTTCTTTTAATGATTCTTTCATATTATCTCGAGTTTAAATACTTCAACAAATATAACTCATAAAGGAAATCAATATTATTAAAAAAACTATAAATTGTAGTTAATTTAACGCTCTATGTTCAACCAAAATTCCGTATTTTGCAAACTTCAAAAACCAAATTATAAATGAAAGTATGTATTGCTGAAAAGCCAAGTGTTGCACGAGAAATTGCTACCGTTTTAGGGGCAAATCAAAAACGTGATGGCTATTTTGAAGGTAATGGTTATGCAGTTACATACACTTTTGGCCATCTTTGCACCTTGTTTGAACCTAATGATTACAAACCTTATTGGAAAAGTTGGGATTTGAACAATTTACCAATGCTACCTGAAAAATTTGAAACTAAGGTAGTTGCAAATGATGGAATTCAAAAACAATTTAATATTGTAAAAAGTTTATTTGACAAAGCCGATGTTATTATAAACTGTGGGGATGCCGGGCAAGAAGGAGAATTAATCCAACGTTGGGTAATAAATCAGGCTGAATACAAAGGAAAAGTTGAACGACTATGGATTTCCTCATTAACAACTGAAGCTATTAAAGAAGGTTTTCAAAACTTAAAACCAGCCGAAAATTACGACAATTTATATTATGCTGGTTTTTCAAGAGCAATTGGCGATTGGCTATTAGGTATGAATGCCACAAGATTATATACGGTTAAACACGGTGGTTATAAACAAATGCTTTCCGTTGGACGAGTTCAAACTCCAACCCTGGCAATGTTAGTAAACAGGTTTAAAGAAATTGAAAACTTTGTACCTCAACCATATTGGGAGCTACAAACATTATATAGAGATACACTTTTTAATTGTGAGGAAGGTCGTTTTCTTAAAAAAGAAGAAGGTGAAATTTTTGCCAACAAAGTAAAGGAAAGTGATTTTGAAATAGTTTCTATTACTAAAAAGAAAGGGAAAGAATACGCACCAAAATTATTTGATTTAACTGGTCTGCAAGTATATTGTAATAATAAATTTGGATTTTCAGCTGATGAAACATTAAAAATTGTTCAAAAATTATATGAACAGAAAGCTGTTACTTATCCGAGAGTCGATACTACATTTTTACCTAATGATGTATACCCTAAAATTGAAGGGATTTTAAAAAACCTAACTAACTATGCTACTTTAACTCAGCCGTTATTAGGTAAAAAAATAAAAAAATCGAGTAAAGTATTTAACGATAAAAAAGTTACCGATCACCACGCAATTATACCTACAGGAGTTCAAATAAATATGCAATATGCTCAACAGCAGGTGTATGATATTATTACCAAACGTTTTATAGCTGTGTTTTATGATGAATGTGCTGTTGCCAATACAGCCGTAATTGGAAAAGCTGATGATGTAACTTTCAAAACTACTGGTAAAGAAATTTTAGAAAAAGGTTGGAGAGTTGTTTTTGAAACACCAGGAGTTGAGAAAAAAGAAGCTGGTATTTTACCAACTTTTGAAAAAGGAGAAAAAGGAAGCCATATTCCATCATTTATCGAAAAACAAACCAAAGCTCCAAGTTATTACACAGAAGCAACGCTTTTAAGAGCAATGGAAACTGCTGGAAAACAAGTTGATGATGATGAGATGCGAGAATTAATGAAGGAAAACGGTATTGGCCGACCATCTACACGAGCCAATATTATTGAAACTCTATTTAGAAGGAAATATATTGAGCGTAAAAAAAAGCAATTACTCCCAACCCAAACAGGAATTCAATTGATTGATACCATTCAAAATGAATTATTAAAATCTGCTGAGTTAACAGGGAGATGGGAGAAAAGATTGAAAGAAATTGAGCAAGGGAATTTCAATGCTGGAACTTTCATAAAAAATATGAAGAAAATGGTTGACGACTTGGTTTATGAGGTTCGATCTGAAAAAGTGCGCGCAAATATTTCATACACAACAACTGTTAAAACTTCAGAAAAAAAAGCGCCTAAAAAAGCTTCTGGAATTTCAACTGAAAAATGTCCTAAATGTGAAAAAGGAACCATTTTAAAAGGTAAAACGGCTTTTGGTTGTAGCAATTATAAAAATGGATGCGATTTAAAACTTCCATTTATGTTTTTAGATAAGAAAATTTCTGAAAATCAATATACAAGATTGCTAAAAAAAGGATGTACTGTAAACTTAAAAGGTTTTAAAACCGAAGTAGGTAAAGTTGAAGGTTTGGTGCGTTTTGATGAAAACTTCAAACTAAAACTTGAAGAGAAAAAAGGGAAGCAAAAAAAGGAAATTCCAAATGAATTAACTTGTCCTAAATGTAAAAAAGGAACTGTTATAAAAGGTAAATCAGCCTATGGTTGTAGTAATTACAATAATGGATGCGATTTTGTTTTTAGTTTTGATGACATTCGTAAAAAAGCAGCTGGACAAACAATGACCAAGGAATTGGTCTTTACTATTTTGAATGGAAACTAAACATCAACATTTTGTTATTTACAAACCTGACGGATATTTAAGTCAGTTTGTTAACAATCAAACACGAAGAACCAATAAGAAAATGTTAGGAGAATTGTATGATTTTCCCGAAAACACCATGGCTATTGGTAGGTTAGATGAACCTTCAGAAGGTTTATTATTTCTTACAACCGATGGTAAAACAAGTGAATTTATTAGAAGTAATAAGGTTGAAAAAGAATATTATGCACAGGTAGATGGTATTATTACAAATGAGGCTATTGAACAACTCAAAAACGGTGTAGATATTAGTTTTGAGGGTTCAACATATACTACTAAACCTTGTAAAGCTTTTAAATTAGAATCAACTCCAGACTTGCCGCCAAGAAGAAAAAAAATTAGAGATGAACGCCACGGTCCCACAAGTTGGGTTTCTATTACACTTAGAGAAGGAAAATACCGACAAGTTAGAAAAATGACAGCCGTTGTTGGTTTTGCAACCCTTAGATTAGTACGAGTTAGAATTGGTGAAATAACATTAGACAAAATGCGGCCTGGGGATGTTATAAAAACTTCCTCATTTTCAGTATGATTATTTAATTTAGGATATGAAAAATCACTATTTTAAAATCGAATTTTTTCATACCCTTTGTTCTATAACCTATTTTTAAACATCCATTTTCACTACTGTTCTTCCTTTTAATTTTCCTTTAAGCATTAAATCAATTTTTTCACTTAATTCATTTAAAGTTATTTCATTACAAGTATCGGTTAACTTATCTGTTTTCCATTCATTTGATAATTTATTCCAGACTTTCTCTCTATAGATCATTGGGTAATTTTGAGAGTCAATACCTATTAAAGAAATACCTCTTAAAATAAAAGGAAACACTGTTAAGTCTAGTTTTGGAGATGCAACATTACCACAGCAAGTTACAACGCCCATTGCACGCGTAGATTTAATAATATTTTCAAGAATTACTCCGCCTACTGTGTCTATAGCTCCAGCAAAAGCTGGTTTCAAAAGAGGTCTTTTATCCATTTCTTCAAAATCTTTTCGTAAAATAACTTCAGTAGCTCCAAGATTCATTAAATATTCACGTTCTGATTCTTTTCCCGTTATTGCAACTACCTTATATCCTAGTTTATTCAAAATTGCAACACTTAAAGATCCCACACCTCCAGTAGCCCCTGAAACAACAATTGCTCCATCTTCAGTCTTCACTGTTTCACTCAATCGTAAAACAGACATTCCTGCCGTTAGTCCAGCAGTACCAATTGTCATTGCTTCTTTCATTGTAAGGTTTTTTGGCAATTTTACTATCCATTCTTCTGGAACTTTAATATACTGTCCAAAACCTCCATCAGTATTCATTCCTAAATCGTAGCTAGTTACTATAACCTCCTCTTTAACTTTAAACTTACTTGATTCAGTAGAAACAATTGTTCCTACAGCATCAATTCCTGGAGTGTGTGGAAAATTTCGGGTTACACCTTTATTTCCACTTGCCGATAAAGCATCTTTGTAATTCAATGAGCTATAATGAACTTTTATAAGAACTTCGCCCTGATTTAAAGTAGTAAATGCCATATCTTTAATTGAAGATATATATTTTCCATCTTCTACTTCTTCCACTCGAAATGCTCTATATGTTGAATTAATATTCATTGCTAATATTTTATATGATTTGACTATTTTTGCAGTAAATTTCGATTAAAATATTCTGATAAACAACACCTTACATTTTATACAGCGACGAACATTTTATGCCGTTTTGTATTTTCACTAAAGATTTGACTTAAAAAAAAATGAAAAAAAGTTATTGCCCAATTGATACATTTATAAACTCCATCAAAGGAAAAAGAAAAGGCACCATTATTTTGCATCTTTTTCAAGGAAATAAAAGATATAGTGAATTGGTAAGACTAATTCCTGACATTAGTGAACGAATGATGACTAAACAGCTTAAAGAATTAGAAAAAGACAATTTGATCGACAGGAAGGTATTCCCTGAAGTTCCACCTAGAGTAGAATATAGCCTATCAAAATTAGGAAGAGAAATACATCCAGTTTTAAAAGGAATGTATAAAGGAGGAATGCTTTTTGAAAAAACTATTGATGATTCATCTGACAATTAGCATATACATTTAGTTATTGCATTACTTCTCAACTATTTCAATTTTTCGTTAATTAGCTGTTAAAGTAAATCTAGTCCAAATTTCATTTATTTTAAAATTCTTAACTTGTTAGTTATTAAACTAACTAATTAAATTTTAATATGATCACACTTCGTATTAATGGAGAAAAACATTCTATTGATGTAGCTCCAGATATGCCTTTACTTTGGGCAATAAGAGATATAATTGGATTTACGGGAACAAAATATGGCTGTGGAAAAGGACTATGCGGCTCTTGTAAAGTTATGTTAGATGGCTCTCCAGTACAATCATGTATGATTCCTGTTTCTGCTGCTAAAAATAAAAGTATAATTACCATTGAAGGAGAATCTAAAAACTTGCAGTTATTACAAGAATCCTGGGTAGAATTAAATGTTCCACAATGTGGTTTTTGTCAACCAGGACAATTAATTGCAGCTACTGCTCTACTAGATAAAAACGACAATCCAACCGATGAAGATATTAATGAGGCTATGATTGGAAATATTTGCCGTTGTGGAACCTATCAACGTATCAAAAAAGCCATACATAGAACTGTTGAACTTAAAAATCAAAGCTAATTATGAATCCTATAAAAAACATAAGTCGTAGAAGTTTTGTTAGAAGTATTGGTTTAGCATCTGGTGGATTAATTTTAGCTTGTAATACTTCTATTTTTTCTGATAAAGAAAAAGTTCCTGAAAACTTAATAGATTTTAATCCGAATCTTTTTGTTCAATTAAACTCTGATGGAAGTCTAATTTTAATTGCATCACGTTCAGAAATGGGAAATGGTGTTAGAACATCATTAACATCAGTTATTGCTGATGAAATGGAAGCCGATTGGGATATGGTAACCGTAAAACAAGGTACAGGAGATAAAAAATATGGAGATCAAAATACGGATGGTTCAAGAAGTATTCGTTATTTGTATGAAACTATGCGTCAAATGGGTGCTATAGCTAAAGTAATGTTGATTTCAGCTGCTGCCCAAACTTGGCAAGTTTCTGAAGAAGAATGTATGGCAGAAAATCATTTTGTAATTCATTCCAGCGGTAAAAAATTAGGTTATGGTGATTTGGTTGAAAAAGCCAAAACATTAGAACCCCCAACCGATTTTAAATTAAAGAATCCTAAAGATTTTAAATATATAGGAAAACACTTAAAAGGAGTTGATGTAAAAGAATATGCAAATGGAAGTGCTGTTTTTGGATTAGACAAGCGATTACCAAATATGAAATATGCAGCCATTGAAAGATGTCCAGTAACTTTTGGAACAGTAAAATCTTTTGATAAAATTGAAGCTTTAAAAATTCCTGGTGTTGAAAATGTTATTGAAATTCCAAGAATTGCCAAACCTTTTGGAGCATTAGGCGGTGTTGTTGTAATAGCTTCAAATACTTGGGCTGCTTTTAAAGGTAAAGAAGCTTTGAAAGTTGAATGGGATTTTGGAGAAAACAAAGTGTATGATTCAGAAAAATACATGAACATGATTACAAAAAATGTTCATAAACAAGGTAAAGTTTCTAAAGACACCGGCAACGTAAATAGAGCTTTTAAAAATGCTTCTAAAATTGTTGAATCTACATTTCAATTGCCACATTTATCACACGCTCCTATGGAAACACCAAATGCTGTTGCTTGGGTGCAAGGAGATACTTGTGAAGTTTGGGCTCCTACTCAAGATCCACAATCTGCAAGAAAAGAAGTTTCCAATTATTTAGAAACAGATAGAGAAAATGTAACTATAAACGTCACTTTTTTAGGTGGTGGTTTTGGAAGGAAATCAAAACCTGATTATGTTTTTGAAGCTGTTATGGTTTCAAAAGCCATAACAGCTTCAAAAACATAATCAGGTTTTGATTTCCTTCCAAAACCACAATCTGCACGAAAAGAAGTTTCCAATTATTTAGAAACAGATAGAGAAAATGTA
>Ga0193963_1000962_pt1 | contig 14642 bp, 13 predicted proteins | sample FB_6_MG_FD_140359 | JGI IMG/M metagenome (GOLD analysis project Ga0193963, IMG submission 140359) | Microbial mat bacterial communities from the Broadkill River, Lewes, Delaware, United States - FB_6_MG | ecosystem: Environmental > Aquatic > Freshwater > River > Microbial mats | place: USA...
ATTGCTTTAGAGTCGAACTCATATTTAGGAAGTGGTACAGCTTTAGCTCACCAAGATTTAGAAATCAGAGGTGGTGGAAATATTATTGGTGAAGCACAAAGTGGTCATATCAAACAAATTGGTTATGGACTATACTTAAAGATGTTAGAAGATGCACTTGCAACTCTAAGTGGCGATACTAAAGAGGTGAGTAAAACAGTTGATATCAAACTTGCTATTTCTGCATTTGTTTCAAGTGACTATATTGTCGAAGATAGAGTTAGACTTGAATTATATAGAAGATTATCTAAATGTCAAAGTAAAGATGAAGTTTATGTAATAGAAGAAGAAATGGAAGATAGATTTGGAAAACCAGATATTCCTACCAAACAGTTTTTAGAATTAATTATGATAAAAATATTAGCAATCTCAAAAGGTATAAAGACTATAAGCTCATATGAGATGAATATAACTTTTGTTAACACAGATGATACTAAACAGACTATAAAAAGTCCAAGTAAAGATGATGATGATATTATTGCTACAACTTTAAAATATTTGAGGAAGTAAAGGAAAGGTAAAAGATGGGATATTCTTTTACCTTTATAGGGAGGAGTCTAAAAATACTAACAACTACAAATTTAAAAAATCTGTATTCGTTTACTTACGAATTGAAAGTATAATAAACTAAAGTGTAGAAAAAGTGTGCTTTTACACTCTTTTAAAAAGAATTTATCTTTTTACTATTTTATTACTTCAAAATTCAAATAAACCTCTAATAAATAATTCTATAAAATAGTATATATATAAAAGGAAAAATATGAAAACTTTATATCCTTACTTTAGCCAAAACCCCTTAAATAGACTTGACCAAGTACGTACAAACAACCTTGAAGTAGAAAAATTAAAAGAGTCTAAACGTGCTTTGTTTATATTATTTGATGGAAATTATATTATTGTAGATGAAAAAAATAAAATATGTTTATTTAAAAGAAAATTGATAGATGAATATAATATCTCGAATGAAAATATAATTCTTCTAGGGGAGTTTGAAGGAATAGTATATTTTTCAGCAACATTAAAATCTGATTTAGGTAATAATTTATCAAAAGTATCTATTCGTGAAGTTGTAAATCTTAATTTTTTAGATGAAGATAAATTTGGAATATTAGCTCAGGGGGCTTCTGTTTTAAATTGGCATGAGTCTCATCAATTTTGTTCTTCTTGTGGTAATAAAACTAAAATTGTAAATGCAGGATGGAGAAGAGACTGTGTTGTTTGTAAAAAAGAGCATTTCCCTAGAGTTGATTCTGCTGTAATCATGCTCGTAACTTTTGGTGAGTATTGTTTACTTGGTCGTGGTGTACATTTTAAAGAAGGAAGATATTCTTGCCTTGCTGGTTATGTTGAATCAGGAGAAACTTTTGAAGGTGCAGCGAAAAGAGAACTATTTGAAGAAGCAGGAATAGAGGGATATGATGTTAAATATTTATTTTCTCAACCATGGCCTTTCCCTTCAACTTTGATGGTGGGGATGAGAATGAAAGCTAAAACTCAAAAATTAACACTTGATAAAAATGAAATTGAAGATGCTATTTGGGTTCATAAAGATGAAGTAAGAGCAGTTTTAAATGGTGAAGATAATCCATTGTTTTCTCTTCCTCAAAAAATTGCAATTGCTAGAAATATATTAGAAGTCTGGGTAAACGAATAAAATAAATTAAAACTTTTATTTGTTAAAAGTATTCATTATATCTCTATAAGAATCTCTTTTATAAACACCTAATTGTTTCATATCTTTGGCAAAGAACTTTAACTCTTCAAGAGCAAGTTGTAGTTTCTTTTCACTAGTATGCCCATCAATATCAATATGAAACTGAGTTGCTTTCATACTTCCTGGAACAGAATAACTTTCAAGTTTTATAAGGTTTACTCCATTTGTTGCAAATCCACCTAAGGCTTTGTATAAAGATGATGGAATATCTCTTACTTCAAAAACAAGTGATGTAATATATGAATTATCTGCATTATATTCTGGGATTAATATATCTTTTGAAAGAATAAGAAATCTTGTAGTATTTCCATGATGATCACCAAAATCATCATCCAAAATATTTAAATCATATAATTGAGCTGATAGACTAGAGGCAATCGCTCCATGAGCTTTATCTCTCATTGTCGTCAACTCTTGTGCTGCACCTGCTGTATCAAACTTTGCTATAGCTTCAATATTTCTATTTGTTATATTTACATGACATTGGGCTAGTGCTTGAGGATGAGAAGAGACATACTTTATATCTGAAACACTAGAGTCTTTAAGTCCTAAAAGACAATGTTTTACTGGTTCAAAATGCTCATCCATAATACTTAATTCCATTTTTGGAATGAGTCTATAAATCTCTTCAACTCTACCTGCAGTTGAATTTTCCACAGGAATCATAGCAAGGTGTGCTTCTCCTTTTTCTACTAAATACATAGCTTCTTGAAAACTTTCACAAGCTATAGAGTCTGATTCTGGAAAAACATTGGTACAAGCTAAGTGTGAATATGCACCTTGTACACCTTGATACGCTATTATTTTTTTATGCATTTATATACCTAATTTAATTTTGCGTATTCTACTATATGATAGGTTAAAATTTAAATTATTTTTGTAATTATAATTTTTTATAACATCGTACATAAAACTTATCAACCATAAGCTCTCTATTAAAAGCACCTGATTTAAAATTTATAACAATTGCTTCTGTACTTGTTCCATGTCCAAATTTTTTCCCACTCCAGTAGTTATCAGTCACAAATTTTTTAAATTTTTTTGATAATGTTGGGTTATATACTTTTGGATCAACTATAGAAAACAATTCTAAAAAACCTGGGAGTTCCCATCCTGTGATACCATCAACTTTCAAACTTTTACAATATTTTGATGCATCATTAAAATTCATTTTTTTAGTTTCTGCTGCTTCGTCATCTTGCCATAGAAAGTTTGTTTTTGTATCTTTTATAATATTTTCACTTTCATTTATTAGTTCTGCATTTGCAAAGCTAAAAAAAGCTGTGAAAATTAACGTTGTGATTAATTTCATTAAATACCCTTATAATAAAAATTTGATTTAATTATATCAAGTTTTTTCCTTAAAAAATTGATTATTATCATGTATTTAACAATTACTAAACACTAGTTGTCTAAAATCTAAAAAATGATAGATTAGGGAATAACAATGAAATTAAAATATATAATCTTAACTCTTTTTCTTGCATTGAGTTTAAATGCAACAGGTATAAAAGGACAAAAGGCTCCTAGTTTTGGAGTAGATGAGTGGATTCAAACAAATGGAAAAGCATCTTTAGATATTGAAGATTTTAAAGGCAAAGTTTTATATCTTTATGGATTTCAATCATGGTGTCCAGGATGTCACTCTCATGGGTTTCCAACTTTAAGAACTTTATCAAAACATTATGAAAATGATAAAGAAGTTGCTTTTATAGCTGTTCAAACAGTATTTGAAGGTTTCTCTTCAAATACAATAAATGCTGCTAAAAAGATTATAAAAGATTATTCACTTACTATGCCAGTAGGGCATAGTGGATTAAATGGAAAAAGATCACAATTAATGATTAATTATAAAACAGGTGGTACCCCTTGGACAATTATTATAGATAAAAAGGGAATAGTAAGATTTAATAATTTTCATTTAACAGTGAATGAACTTAAAATGATGATTGATAATTTAAAAGAAGAAAGTTGATTTTATGAATAGTCTTTTTGAAAATAAAACTAATCAATTTTTCCATACGAGTGTAATACGAGTTACATTGTTCTTTGTTATTATGATTACAACAATAAATGCAAAAGAAAAGTATACAAATGAATTAGTAAATGAGGATTCTCCTTATTTACAACAACATGCTCACAATCCAGTAAACTGGATGCCTTGGAATGATAAAGCTTTTAAAAAGGCAAAAGATGAAGATAAAATGATTTTTCTTTCTATTGGATACAGTACTTGTCATTGGTGTCATGTTATGGAAGAAGAATCATTTGAAAATGAAGAAGTATCAAAAATTTTAAATAAAAATTACATTTCAATAAAAGTTGATAGAGAAGAAATGCCTCATGTGGATAAGTATTTTCAAAATGTTCATAATCTTATAAATAGAAGAGCAGGAGGCTGGCCTTTAACCATCATTTTAACACCTAAAAGAAAAGCTTTTTTTGCGGCAACTTATATTCCTGTTGAAAAAAAATATGGAAGAACAGGAATAAAAGAACTTTTACTTGATATTCAATCAACTTTTAAAACTGATAAAAAAAGAATTTATGATGTTTCAAATAATATTGAAAGAGTATTATCTGAAAATAGAAAATCATCTTATGAAAAAAAAGATTTAAATATTTCTTTAGTAAATAAGTTTGTAAAAGAAGTAGATAATTCTTTTGATCATGATAATTATGGAATAGGTGAACGCCCAAAATTTCCCCATGCCTCAACTACTGAAGCACTACTTGATATATATACAGTTTTTAAAGACAAAAAAGCATTAGCCTTGGCTACAAAGATGTTGAAGGCCATGGCAAATGGTGGAATATATGATCAAATAGAAGGTGGTTTTTATCGATATAGTGTTGATGAAAAGTGGATGATTCCTCACTTTGAAAAAATGTTATATACAAATGCTGAACTTCTTAACTCTTATTCTAAAGCATATATTATTACTAAAGATGAGTTTTATAAAAATATTGCTGATGGTATAATTTCTTTTACTAAAAGAAGATTTGAAAATAAAAACCTTTTATATAGTGCAAGTGATGCTGATAGTTTAGTTTCAAAAGATGAAAAAGAAGAAGGTGCTTATTTTGTATTTTCTTATGATGAAATAGAAGGATTTTTAAAGAAAAAAAACTATACAAAAAAAGAGATTGAAGAAGTTATTGAGTATTTTAATATAACTTTTGAAGGAAACTTTGAAAATGGATTGAATAATCCATATATATCTAAAAACACATCTTTGAAAAATCTTAAAAAAGTAAGAGAAGACTTAATAGCGTTACGTTCTTCTAAACCTTATCCTTTCATAGATAACAAAATTTTAACTTCTTGGAATTCAATGTACATCTCTGCTTTATTTGAAGCAGGAAAAATAGATAGAAAGAATAGCGAAAATGCAATAAAACTTTTAGATGAAGTTCTTAACAAACTCTATATAAAAGATATATTATATCATCAAAGGTTAATAAATAAAAAACCAAAAGTGAAAGCATTATTTGAAGATTATTCTTTTTTAGTTTCTGCACTTTTAAAAGCTTATGATTTTTCTTTAGAGAAAAAATATTTAGTATTAGCAAGGAAACTTAATCAAGAGGCAATTAAGAAATTTTATAAAGAAAGTAATTGGCTCATGAGTGATGGAGAGTTTAAGTCTCATTCTGATGTTTATGATAGTGCGTATAAAAGTTCACAGTCTTTAATGATTGATAATTTACTGAAACTTGCTTTATTAACTGATGACTTAGAACTTCAAAATCTAGCAAAAGAATCACTTGAAAAAAACTCGTATATTTTATCTTCGAGACCAAGTAGCTCAGTATGGTTACTAAGAACATATATTGCATATCAAAAAGGTTATATATCTTTAAAAGCCACAAAAGAAATGTTATTAAATAAAGAATATATAAATTATCCTTTTTTATTAAAAAAAGTTGATAAACAAAAAAAATACTTAGCTTGCAAAATTGGAGTATGTTTTTCTTATAGTGAAGATTTTAATGAAATAATAAAAGAAATAGAAAAAAATATTAAAGAATAGAGTTTTAAGATATTGAAACTCTATTTCTACCTTCTTCTTTTGCTTTATATAGTGCTTTATCTGCCAACATATATAGTTCGTTGCTATCTTTTAATTTTGAACCTTCTCTTACCACAAGTCCTATAGAACTTGTGATATAAGGTGAAACCTTACTTGTTTTATGTTCAATAGCAAGCTCTTCAATTCCTTTTTGCAGAGATTTTATAAGTTCAATAGATTTTTCCTTATTAAATGATACTAAAATAGCAAACTCCTCTCCTCCAATTCTAAAGGCATAGTCTCCCGCTCTTTGTGTATGTATTTTCAGTACTTTTGAAATCTTTTTTAATGCTTCATCTCCTGCTTGATGTCCATAAGTATCATTATAGTTTTTGAAGTAATCAATATCTAACATAATAAAAGAGATATTATAATTTTTTCTTTTTGCTCTATTTAGTTCTTCTTCAATTTTTAAGTTAAAATGTCTTCTATTGTAAAGTTGAGTAAGCTCATCTGTAATTGATAAATATTCAACTTTTTTCTTATCTGTAATATCGTGTCTAATTGCAGTATATCCTACAATTTGTTCTTTTTCAAACTTTGGATGGATTACAATATCTACCCAATAGTAATCTCCATTTTTCTTTTTATTCTTGAGTTCACCTTGCCAACTTTTTCCACTTGTAATAAAATCCCATATTTCTTCATATAGTTCTTTTTTCATATCTGGGTGTCTTAGAATACGGTGAGAGTTTCCAACTAATTCATCTCTTGAATATCCGGAAATTTCACAAAATGCATTACTAACATCAGTAATAACACCTGCTTTATCTGTCGAAGAAATAATGATATTATTATTTACAATATCAATATAGTTTTTTAATTTACTTTCACTTTCATTTCTAGAAATAAGAGTTCTGTTTAGATTTTTTCCTAAGATATTAAACTCTTTAAAAGTAAGCTTTTTTGTTTTTATAAGTGTATGCTCTTTTGCAGCACTTTTAAAATGAGTAATTAAGTACTTTACATTTTTGTCAATATATTTTGAAATTCTTTTTGAAACAAGAAATACTATTAAAAACAAAAATGCAATAACTATCAAATTTGTACCTGTTTGTTTAATAACTGCAGTTCTAAATATTTCTTCTTGCCTTTGAATTTCATTATCTATATTATCAATATATACACCTGTTCCAATAATCCAATTCCAGTCTTTAAGTAGTTTTACATAGGCTAGTTTAGGAAATTTTCTAGTGGTGTTGAGTTTTTTAAATTGGTAAAAGAAAAATCCTCCATCTTTATTTTTTATTGCATCTAATTGTTCTTTAAAAAGTATTTCATTTGGATAATCTTTAGGTGGAGTTAATTTTCTTCCATCAAAAACTAATGCTTTTTTATCTAAAGAATTAATAAAAATATATCCATCAGTTCCAAAACGAAAAGAAGATATCTCTTTTAGTAATCTTTCTTTTATTTTAATATTGATGTCATCTAAATATTCACCCGTCCCAATATGCCAATTATAAGGTTTAAAATTTTTTACAAATGAAAGTTTAGGATATTCTTCATTATTATTAGTATCAGGTTTTATAAAATAGTTTGTTATAAATCCTTCTCCTTGTTCTAGAGCAATCTTACTTTGTCTTTTTATTATATAGTTACCTTTTTTATCTCGAAGATTCCATATTCTTTTTTGTTTAGCTAAATAAGATCTTTTATTAAATAGTAAAGCTCTTCCTTTATTTGTATTAACAAAGAAATAGACTTTTTCTTCATTATATGTGATACTTTTTAAAGCAGTTAGAATTAAGTATTTAATTTCTTGAGCATTTCTAGAACTTTTATTTTCTTCATAAATTGTAGTAGCTATATTATGAGCTTGTTCTACTCTTTCTTTTATTCTTTTTTTATTGTTTTGATTAATTAGTTCTTGTTCATATTTTATTTTATTGTAGACTTTAAGTACTTCTCTTTTTATTTCATCTTTTTTAAGTTCTATTAATTCTTTTTTAATGTAATTACGCTCATTAATAAAAGTATTGTATTGAAGTATTATTGATATTAAAAAGGTTGATAAAATTGAAATAATTGAGACAATAAAAATTGCTCTTAGAATTAAACTAGATAGCTTCATAATATACAGTATACATAAAAGATAATTACATATTAATCAAAAAGTAAATTGAGAATTAAATTTATTATTTTAATTCTCAATTCCTAATATGTCTTCAATTAAACCAAAATACCAACCTTCTGCTGCATCTGCTGTATATGTATCAATATCTGATGTAATAGATGTTACATGTACTTTATCTGTAAATTTATACAAGTGACTAATTGAAACGGCTTGGTTAGAAGAAACCATCGAGTAACAAACATTTCCAGGTAAGTAGGTTTTGTATTTATATCCTTCCCCTTTAATTCTATTAAATAGTTCTTCTGCAACTAAATAAGCACATGAATTTGCCATTTGTGCAGATTTTGGATACGGGTATTCTCCTTGTGAGTCTCCGATAATATATACATCTTCATGGGATATTGATCTAAATGTTGGTTGTCTTAATTTTGCCCACCCATTTACATATGTTTCTAATCCTGCTTTTTTTATAAGATTATTTGCAGTATTAGGAGGAATAATAGATGCCTCTTCAAAGTCTAAGATAATCTTATCAAATACTAAGGTTTTTTTATTAAAGCTTTCTATATAAATTTCTTTTTTATTAAAATCTATATCTTTAAACTTTGTATTTGATTTATATTCAATAATATCTTTATAAAGTTCGTTAAATACTTGTGTAAATCTTTCTGGTTTTGCAGCAGGTTTAACTCTAGGATCTATTATTATCACCTTTCCATCTATTTTATTTTCTTTAAAATAATTGGCAATCATACAAGCTCTTTCATACGGTGCAGGAGGACATTTATATGCTTGAGAAGGTATAGAAATTATAAAGTTACCTCCTTTAAAATTCTTAATCATTCTTTTTAATTTAATATGTTCACTTCCTGGTTTTAAACCAGCTGGTGCTTTTAGTTCACACTCTTTTGCTTTTTCTTTATTTCTTCTAAATAGTTTTTTATAATTATAGTCAATACCAACAGCCATAATTAAATATTCATATTCAATATTACCTTTTTCTGTTGTAATAATTTTTTTATCTTTATCAATATCGCTAATAGTTGCATTAATAAAGTTATATCCAAATTTTTCAATTGCACTGTTATAATCATAGTTTAAATCTTCATAAGAGATATTTCTAATATTCCCTAACCAAGCATTTGAAAATGGACAAGATGAGAAGTTTGCCCTTTTTTCTATCATTGTTACATCTAAATTAGGGTTTAATGCTTTTAATTGTTTAGCACAAGAAAGACCTGCAAAACCACCACCACAAATAGCAATTTTAGTTTTGATAGAATTGTTATTTATCGTTTGATTTGTAATAGCTTTAACTGATGTAAGTGAAGCTGCTGTTAAAATAGAGAATTTAAAAAAGTCACGTCTAAACATACTAAACCTTTTATTTTCTTATTATTGTATCAAAAAAAACTTTTCAAATTAAATAAATTTATATTTATGATAAGTTTCTATTATAAAGTTATATATAAAAAATACATACTGATTAAGATTACGTTAATAAAAGATTTAAAAATGATTAAAATCTTAGTGTCATAATTTCACTGTAACAAATAAAAAAGGATTTAAAATGAAAACAAAATTATTAGTAGGAATTGGATTAGCAGGTTTATTAACAACAGGAGTTTACGCAGCTTGTAATGGTCAAGGCATGATGCAAAAAGGTATGAATAATAGTGCAAATTGCAATATGAAGCAATCTAAAATGATGATGAAAAAAGGTAATAAAAGAGCACATAAAGGTCCAATGGCAATGTTAAAGCAATTAAATTTAACAGCTGAACAAAAAACACAAGTTCTAAGTATTAAAAAAGAGATGATGAAAAATAAAGTTACTCCAAGTATTGCATTTTCAAAAGATAGTTTTGATAAAGCAAAATTTATTGAAATAATGAAACAAAAAAGAGAGAATATGATAGAATCTAAAGCAGAAATGATTGATAGAGTTTATAAGATTCTAACACCTAAACAAAAAGAGCAATTAAAAGTTTTAATGGAACTTAAGAAAGAAAAAAGAATGGCAATGATAGATAAAAGGATGAATTTTTGATAAAGATTGCAATGGTAGAAGATGATTTAGAATTAGCAGATGTTCTAACTCAATATTTAAAGCAATATAATATTGAAGTAACAAACTATGAAGAGCCTTTTTTGGCTCTTAGTAGTTTAAAGCTTTATAAGTATGAATTAATTATACTAGATTTAACACTACCTGGAATGGATGGTCTTGACGTATGTAAGGCTATTGTAAAAGATTTTGACATTCCGATTATTATATCAAGTGCAAGAAGTGATATAACAGACAAAGTTACAGCTTTACAACTTGGAGCTGATGATTACTTACCTAAACCATACGATCCACGAGAATTAGAAGTTAGAATTAAAACTATTTTAAGAAGATTTAATCATAATACAGTAGATGAGAAAGATGAAAAAGAATCTCTTTTCAAATTAAATAGTGATAAAAAAGAGATTACAAAAAATGGAAAATATGTAAAGTTAACAGCTGCAGAGTATGAAGTACTTTCTTTAATGCTAAAAAGAGAAGGTTTTGTGATAAGTAGAGAAGATATTTTTGAAAATTCTGATTTACTTAATTCTGATTATGAAAATTCAGGTTCATTAGCTGTTATCATTAATAGAATTAGACATAAGATTGAAGATAATCCAAAAGAACCTACTTATCTTCACACAATAAGAGGAATGGGGTATAAATTTACAAATGAATAGACAATCTATATTTTTCACAATAACAGTAAGTTTTATTATATCAATTATACTAGTTGTAATTAGTTTTGGAATACTAATGGTTGCAAGTGAAAAAAGAATGGAACATCATCTTTTAGAAAAATATGCACCTATTGCTAAAATGATTTACAGGCAACACTATAGACATGGTGGCGTTGATAAAAAGTTCAAAGAAAACTTCGCTGCACTGAATTATAAGTTGTTTACTAGAAAAGGTCCAATTGATGGAATAACATATAATCCTAAAACAAAAGTACTTGTAGAAAAAAGATTTAAAGATTCATTGATGAGAATTCTTCAAGTAAATGAAAGGCAATTTTTATATATTAAAAAAAGAGGGAAAACATTTTTAGTTGAAGATAAAAATGAGATTACAAAAAATTCTAAAATATATATAGTCTTAGTCTTTGCAATAATTTTGATTACATTAATATTATCATTTATTGTGACATTAAGAAAATTAATGCCATTAAAAACTTTAAAAGATAAAGTTAGTACTTTAGGTAATGAAAACTTTGATTTTGAGTGTTGTGATACAACTAAAAAAGATGAGGTTTCTCAATTAGCATTAGAATTTAAAAATACTGCAAAAAAATTAAAAGATATAAAAGAAGCTAGAAATGTATTTATTCGAAATATAATGCATGAACTTAAAACTCCAATTACAAAAGGAAAGTTTTTAACAGAAATAGAGAGAAATGAAGGAAATGATAAGAAACTAAAAGAGGTATTTAATCGTTTAGAATCTCTTATAAATGAGTTTGCTTCTATTGAAGAGCTTATATCTTCAAGTAAAAATATTGAAAAAAACTACTATTTTTTAGATGATATTTTAGATAATGCAAAAGATATTTTAATGGTAGAGGAAGATGAAGTAGTAGGTCATTTTGATAATAAAAAACTTGAAGTTAACTTCAAACTATTTTCAATTGCTGTAAAGAATTTAATAGATAATGCAATTAAGTATTCACCTGATAAAAAAGTTGAAATAAAAACAGAAAACGAAGATATTATTTTTGAAAACAAAGGGCAAGTTTTAAAATATGAACTTGAAAGATATTATGAACCTTTCTTTGGAAATGAAGAAAAAATAGAAAATTCTTTTGGTTTGGGTTTATATATTATTCACAATATTTTAAAAGCAAATAATTATTCACTATCATATGAATATAAAAATGGAATAAATATATTTAGATGTAAAAAGGATGAAGAATAATCTACGATATTGCTGTTATAGGAGCAGGAGCAAGTGGTTTGATGTTTGCTTCTCAAATAAAAAATAAAAAAATCTGTATAATCGAATCAAATGCAAAAATTGGTGAAAAAATAAAAGTTAGTGGTGGAGCAAAATGTAATATCACAAATGAAAATGTAAGTGAAGAAAACTATTTAGGAAATAAAGAATTTACAAAGAAGACTTTAAAAGGTTTTTCAAATAAAGATTTATTAAACTTTTTAAATGAAAATGGAGTTCATCCAAAAGTAAATCCTAAGATTGTAAAAGGAACATACTTTTGTAATAGTTCTAAAGATGTTATTTCAATGTTTGAAAAGCTCACAACACATACAAAAAAGCTTTTAAATACGAAAGTTTTAGACGTAGAATATAAAAACCATTATAGAATAAAAACTAATAAGCAAGTAATAGAAGCAAAAAAAATCATTGTTGCAAGTGGCGGTTTATCCTTTGAGACTTTAGGTGCTTCATCTATTGCTTATGATATTGCACAAAAGTATGGACATACAGTTAAAAAAACAAAGCCTGCACTTGTAGGTTTTACTGTACAAAAAGATCAATTTTGGTTTAAAAACTTAAGTGGTTTGTCTTGTATGGTTGAAACAAGAGTAGGTGATAAAACTTTTGAAGGTTCTTTACTTTTTGCACATAAAGGGTGTTCTGGTCCTGTTATTTTAAACTCATCACTTTATTGGCAAAAAGGAAAAATGAGTATCGATTTTATTCCAAAGAAAAAGTTTGAAAACTTTTTAATAGGAAATAAAAAAATAAGTACTGCCTTTCCTCTTCCTAAAAGATTTATGATAGAGTTTTTAAATTCTATTTCACTTGAGGATAAACCTGTAAGTTCCTTATCAAACGAAGAAAAAGAAAAATTAAAAGTTTTAAAAAATTATGAGTTTGCTCCAGCAGGAACCTTTGGATATACAAAAGCAGAAGTTACAAGTGGTGGAATAAATACCGATGAAATAAATCAAGAAACTTTTGAAAGTTTAAAACAAAAAGATTTATATTTTCTAGGTGAGTGCTTAGATATTACTGGTGAACTTGGTGGATATAATTTTCAACTCTATTTTGCACAAGGTTTTGTTTGTGCAAAAGGTTTAATATAATGTGTTTGGTAATTTCTGTTATTTGTTTCTCTCTTGCTTATAGTTTTTTTCAATCAGGAGATGTGAGTATTGCAATTACAAATTTAATACTTGCAATTTTCTTTGCCTTACTTATGTTAAGAAATGTTTTGAAGACAAAAAAAGAGAGAAGAGAAAGTAAACCCTAAACATACACTAGATACAATTCCAAAATATAAAAGATACAAGGATAAACTTGAGAATTGCATTTATTGGAGATATTGTAGGCAGGCCAGGCCGAAAAATCATAAAAGAAAACTTATCTAAAATAAGAGAAGAATATAATATTGACTTTGTGATTGCAAATGGTGAAAACGCAAGTCATGGCTTTGGACTGACAACAAAAAATTGTGATGAACTTTTAAAAGCAGGAATAGATGTAATAACAGGTGGAAATCACTCTTTTGATAAAAAAAGAGAGATGTTTGCCCTTTTAGAAACTCAAAATGTATTAAGACCAGATAATTATCCTCCAGGAATTCCAGGTTCTGGATTAAAAATATTTGATGTGGAGTCTGAAAAATTAGCAGTAATAAATCTTATGGGACAATTTTCAATGCCTACTGTTGAAAACCCTTTTAACTGGGCTAGAAAACTTGTAGATGATTTAAAAGTACAAGGTATAGAAAATATCTTTATTGATTTTCATGCAGAAGCTACCAGTGAGAAAAGAATCATATTCATGATGTTTCAAGGTGAAGTAAGCTCTATTTGTGGTACTCACACACATGTTGGAACAGATGACTTACAAATTATGGATGGGACTTCTTACTTAACAGATATTGGACTTACTGGATGTAGAGATAATGTAATTGGAATGGATAAAAAAGTTCCGATTAAAAAAGCAACAACTGGTTTAGGTGGACATTTTGAAGTACCAAATTCATGTAAAGCTATACTTCAGATTATGGTTACAGATATTGAAGAAGGTAAAGCTATAAATAGCTTTAAGTTAAAAAAACTTTGTGATAAACAAGAACTTATAAAAACTGATGCAATTATCGACTAGTATTTCAAATAGTTATGAACTCTTAGAATTTCTAAAAAATCAAGATTTACTTGACGGTCATCCTGAATATTGGTGGCCTAGTGTAAGTGATTTTGAAATTTTAATTGGTGCAATATTAACACAAAATACTAAATGGACAAATGTTGAAAAATCTTTGGAGAATTTAAGAAAGCTTGATTTACTATCTTTGGAAAAATTAAAAGATGTTGATACAGAAGTTTTAGTTCTTGCAATTACACCAAGTGGATTTAAAAATCAAAAAGCTATTAGGTTAAAACTTCTTGCAAAAAATATAATTGAAGAGTTTACTTCTTTTGATGACTTTACTAAAATTGTTACTAAAGAGTGGCTTTTAGAACAAAAAGGTATTGGTTTAGAAACTGCTGATGCTATTTTATGTTATGCCTGTCACCAAGAGTTTATGGTAGTTGATAAATATACTCAAAGGCTAGTAAAGCATTTTGGATTTGAGTTTGATGACTATGAGGATTTACAAGCTTGGTGTGAATATGGAATTAATGAAAACTTCGATAAAATATCTGAACTTTATGGGTTTGAAATATCTTTAAATAAACTTTATTGTAGATTCCACGGTAAGATTATCGAATTTATGAA
>Ga0193963_1000963_pt1 | contig 14630 bp, 9 predicted proteins | sample FB_6_MG_FD_140359 | JGI IMG/M metagenome (GOLD analysis project Ga0193963, IMG submission 140359) | Microbial mat bacterial communities from the Broadkill River, Lewes, Delaware, United States - FB_6_MG | ecosystem: Environmental > Aquatic > Freshwater > River > Microbial mats | place: USA...
AAAAATGTACTGTCTCCAATAGTTGCAACAACATATTTATCTGGATCAGCAACCGAGAACCCACTTGCCATAGCAACTGAAGCGCCCATACATAAAACAGTATCAATTGCATCTTGATTAATTGCTAATGTATAACATCCTATGTCTGAAGGGTAAATAGATTTTTTCTTTCTAAATACTTTCATAATTGCATAATATATATCTCTATGCGGACATCCTGGACAAAGATTTGGTGGACGTGCTGCAATTTCTTCTTTAAAAGGAATAACAGGATATAAATCATCACCTTTATAAATGTTAAGTTTTATAAGAGCATCTTGAATATACACTTTTTGCATTTCATCAATTACATGCATTGTTCCATCTAGCTTTCCATGAACTTTTTCAGTTAGAACTTGTTCTTCAATACATGGCATTGGTTCTTCAACAATAAGTACTTTTTCGTAGTTCGCAAATTGTTCTTTTATTTTTTCTTCTGGAAGAGGGTAAGGCATCTTAAATTTTATAACATCTGCATCAACACCTAAATCTTCTAAAGTTTCTCTGGCAAAACCATCACCTGTTCCTGATGTTAGTATTAGTAACTTTCCACCTTTACATTTATCAAATTCAGGTTTAATAAAAGTTTCCCAATTAAATTCTTTTATTGCCTTTAATCTTTCAATTTGTTCATAACCTTGAACAATTCTTCCACCTCTAGGAACAGCAGCCCATCTAGGAATATCTCTTTTAAATTCACCTTTAGGAGGATTAAAATCATGATTTTCTTTTACTTCAACAATTTGTCTTGCATGACATACTCTCATAACTGGACGTAACATTGTAGGAGTTTGAAATTTCTCAGATACATCGGCTGCTAAAGAAACCATATCATAGGCATCTTGAGGTGTTGCAGGATCGAATACAGGAATTTTTGCAAATTTTGCAAATACTCTTGAGTCTTGTTCTGTTTGAGAAGAATGAAAACCTGGGTCATCTGCAACTATTAATACAAAAGGAGCAAGATTTCCAATATACGATGCACTCATCAAGGCATCACTTGCAACATTAAGTCCAACTTGTTTCATAGTTGCGGCACTTCGTCTTCCAGCCATAGCTCCCGCATATGCAACTTCAAATCCTACTTTTTCATTTGTTCCCCATTCTGCATATAAATCTAAATTTAGTTGATGCTTTAACTTATTTACATTTCCTAATATTTCACTAGATGGAGTTCCTGGATATCCAGATACCATATCAATGTCAGAATGAATTATACCTAATGCAATTGCATCATTTCCCATAAGTGTCTGTTTCATGATTTTCCTAATTATTAAATAAAATTTAAATTATTATAGTAGATATAATTTTTATTGTAAATTAAATGTATATTTTTAAAATAATTAGAGTAAAAATTATAATAATTATGAATTATTAATATATTTGTGTATATAAGTCTATATAATTGTAGTAAATACAATGAGTTATGTACAATTATTAAAAGTATGATAATTGAAAATTTAAAGAAATTGATAGTAAACTTAAAGAATGTATAATTATTTTAAGAAAATACTTGTAAATATAAAAAATTACACATACTATATCAATTATTGATCTATTTAAATAATTATTGAATATTATCATAATTATTATAATTTTAATAAAAATATAATATAACTATTAAACTAAATATCTATTTATATATAAGTACCAAGCATATTTTTAATTAATACTAATGATTTTAAAGGAAGATGCAATGGCAGGAACAGGTTTTTGGGTAAATTTTATTTTTAATAGTACATTTATATGATAATTTATGGTGCTATTAATTGGAATAAAGCAAGCGAGAAGTCTGAAGAAGTGAGAATGGGCGCCTTAAAATCTAAGTAAATTTTGATACTATAAAGGTTTAAAAAAGCTCTAAAATATGTCTATAGTATTATTATAAAAAAAGGTGAAAGAAACAATATTTGCACTTGTTGTATCTTTATTAACAAAACCTATGGAAGAGAAATATTTAAATAAATGTTTTACTGATTAATGCTTAAAGGCAATAAAAGCCTTTAAGTTAAACTTCTTATTTCTCTATCTGCTAATATATGTCTTGTTGGATTTTTGTTGTAATCTAATGCAACAATAACAATTTCTTCTACAGTAAGAATGATTTTATTTGTAGTTTTATTTTTTATTTGACACTTTACTGTTATTGATGTTGTCCCAGTTTTAATTAGTTCTGTTCCAATTGCTAAAATATCACCTATATCTGCAGGACTTTTAAAACAAACTTCACTCATTTTAATAGTAGCTAACCTTTGTGTGTCTAGAAGTTGAGCAGCAAAAATTATTGCTTCTTCATCAATCCACGATAATGCTTGTCCCCCAAAGAGAATTCCTGCTGCATTTAAGTGAGGATACATTACCATTCTTTGAGAATCATATATCAAGTAAGTCCTTTTTATTTATGTTATATCAATAAAAAAATTAATAATTCATAAAATGAATTTTTTGTATTATTTAATTGGAATACTTAAGGTTACTTTTGTACCTTTTTTATTGTCATATTCAGTATTTTCAATTGTAATTGAACCTTTCATACTATCTGTGATAATTTTATGTGTCATATATAAACCAAGACCTGTTCCTTGGGATTTATGTTTTGTAGTAAAGTATGGTTCAAAAACTTTCTGTATAATTTCTTTATCTATTCCTCCAGCTGTATCAATAATTTCAATAATTGCAAATTCATCTTTAATATATGAATATATGTAAATATTTCTGCTTTCTTCTTTTTTTTCTTTTAGTGCATCTTTTGAATTTGTTAAGATATTAAGTAATGCTTGATTTAATTCATTTTCAAAACCATTTATAAAAATAGAGTTTATTTTACTATTAACATTAATAAAATTATTTTTAAATGATGCATTTACGATAGTTAAAACTTTTTCTATACTGTTTTTAATATCAAATTTCTTTTTCTTTTTATCACTTTTAATATAGTTTTGAAAATCATCTATTGTTTGGGATAAGAATTTGGTTGTCTCTGTTATACTGTCTAGATTATAGTCTAATAATTCATCATTAAGTAAACCATGTTCTTTTTGTATTTTCATCCCAGAAGCTGCTGTAGATATTGAACTTAAAGGCTGTCTCCATTGATGTGCTATATTACCAATCATTTCACCTAAGCTTGCCATTTTAGACTGTTGAAGCATTATCTCTTCTTTATTTTTTATTTCAGTTAAGTTAATTATTGAAAGAATAAATGATGGTTTATTATCAAACATAATTTGTTTACTTTTTAGAAGAATAGGAATTGATGTACCATCAACTTTTATAGCTTCAATTTCATAGTTTCTTTTATCATGTTCTTTATATATATTAATTAAAGAATTTTCTTTTAGTATATTTGTTAGGTCTCTACTTATAAGTTGAGATTTATTTCTATAACCTAACATGTTAACAATTTCATCATTTAAATATCTAATTTTTTTACTTTCAACAATTAATACACCTGCAATATTTAAATCAATTAAAGATTTAAAGTTTTCTAGAGAGTTTTCTAATTCTTTTTGTGTATTTTTAAGGCTTTTTTGATAATCGAATAGTTGTTTGTTTTTGTAAAGAACAAAGATCAATATTATTAAAAAGATTAGTATTATCTTCCATAATAAAGAATAATCTATTGATTCTTGAAAATCAATTTTTAACCATTTATTATAGATTTTTTCTTTTTCGTCTTGAGTCATATTTCTTAAAACTTTATTGATAATAGATTGTAAAATAGGGTAATCATCCCTTATCATAAATTTTAAATTAAAATCAAGTCCTGTTTGTCCTGTAATTTTAATATTTGTAAAACCTAAATGTTTGATATTGTAAGTAAGTACAGGCATAATATCAACATATGCATAGACTTTGTTGTCTGATAAATATTCTAAGCCTTCTTTTGGATTTCTTACAAAGACAAAAGTCATATTTGGATACTTTTCTTCAAGTAGTCTATGTGCTGAAAAATTTCTTCCAACAGCAATTTTCTTGTCTAATAATTCTGAAGCATTTCTGATGAAATTCTTATCTTGTAATGTTGCTATCCCTAAAGGTGATTTTAAATATGTATCTGAGAATATGGCATAGTTATCTCTTTCTTTAGTTTTCGATGTACCAACGATAATGTCATTATGTTTATTTTTTATGCTTAAAACTGACTCTACAAATGTCTCTTTTGGTCTAAATTCAGTTTTTAAATTTGCTTTGTCTACAATATATTTCCAAAATTCTACTGATATACCTTCCATTGTATCATTTTCTATAAAATTAAATGGTGCCCAAGATTTTGTTGAAGTTACTTTTATTTTATTTTTTTGAATAAAATTCTTTTCTTCTTCTGTTAGGTTTAAATTTTTTGATAGATTAATCCATTTACTATTTAATCTTTTATTTTCTTCTTTAGAAATAACTAACATTGCTTTTTCTAATATATTTTTTAAGATAGGAACTTCTTTTTGTACACCTATATGAATTTTTGGATTAAAATTTTTAATTTTAGCAGTACCTGTAATATGTAATTTATCTTGATAATTTGCTTTTATATAATAATTTGCAGACAAGTTATCTAATATACTTGCTTCTGCGTAATTATTTGTTACTGCATCTAAAAATTCTGGAACTGTGTTATATTCAATTATTTTTATTTTTGGATGATATTTTTTTACAAATTTTGTCATATTCCAGTTTTTGGGTAATGCAATTGTTTTGCCATTTAAATCATCTATATTTATAATAGAAGAATTATTTATTTTTGTGATTATTGACATATTTTGATTTTGATATGAGTTTGTAAAATTTATATACTCTTCTCTTTTTTTATTTTTTGTAATTATTGGCAATATATCTATTTTTTTGTCTTTAAAGTCTTGAATCATTTTTGACCATGTATCAGCTTTAAAAATAGGAATAATACCTATTTTTGAAAATAATAGTTTTATATAATCAATCGTATAACCCTTTGCAATACCGTTGTCATTATAGTCATAGGGTTTGTATGATAATTCATTTGCGACTATAAGTTGTTTTGTATTATTTATATATTCTTTTTCTTTTTTTGTTAAATTTAAAGAAGTATATAATTTAGGTTTGTTATCAGTATTAATCCATTTTGAGTATATGTCATTTTTTTCATGTAATGTTATATTATTAAGTGCTTTTTGTATAATATCTCTTAATATAGAGGAGTCTTTTTTAGTAGCCATATATAATTTATTAACATCATAGTTCATATGAAATTTTGCATTAATATTATTAATACTATGTTTTTTGATTTGATAATTAAATATTGCAATATTTGAAATTGTAAAGTCTGCTTTATTAGTTACAACAGCGTCAATAGCCTCTAAAACATTCCCCACTAATAAAATATTTGTTTTTAAATGATATTTTTTAAAATGCTCTTCTTGAACATAACCTTTGACAATAGCTACTGTTTTGCCATTAAAGTCCTCTATAGTATTTAAGTTTGTCATAGGTTTTGCAAAAACATAATCTCTTACCGCTAAATAGCTGTTTGTATAATTTAGAAACTCATCTCTTTTGGCATTCTTTGATAATATAGGTAGTAAGTCTAGATCTTTATTTTTTGTTCTATTTAAAAGATTTTCCCATGTATCAATATGATATTTAAACTTTAATGAAGTTATATCTTCTATTAAATCAAGATAGTCTTTAGCTAGACCTTTATATTCTCCTTCTTCAAAGTATTCAAAAGGTGGCCAGTCCTTTTCTGCTCCTACATTAATTATCGGATTTTGTTTTATAAATTCTTTTTCTTCTTTTGTAAATATTGCTTTTTCAAATGCATTTAAATTTTGAAGAAAAAAAGTAAGTAAAAAAAAGAATATGAGGAACTTTTTCATTATAAACCTTATTTAGACTATTATAGTAAAATAAGGTTTATATGTTAATAATAAGAAAATATATTTAAGTTATGCGAACCAGTTCTTAACTTTTTCAAACATATTCTCAAAGTTTGATTCATGAGGTTTACTTTCTACTCCAAAACTATTTTGAAGCTTTTCTAAAAGTTCTGTTTGTTCACTATTTAGTGATTTTGGATATTTGATTTTTATTTGTACAATTAAGTCACCCTTTCCATATCCTTGAACAGAAGTTACACCTTCTCCATGGAATTTAAATTGTTCTTTATCTTTTGTTCCAGCAGGTATTTTAAGCTCTAGTTCGCCTCTCAATCCTGGTATTTTAATTGATGCCCCTAATGCAACTTGTGTAAAGAATATTGGAACTTCAATATAAATATCATCGTCGTGTCTAACAAAATGAGAATCTTCTTTTACTTTTATTTGTAAATATAAATCTCCTCTTGTTCCATCAGGTGCAGTATTACCTTTATTTGAAACTCTAATTCTATTTCCATTGTTTACACCTTCGGGGATATTTACTTCAAACTTTTCTTTTGTTTCTTTATATCCTGAGCCTGTACAAGTTTTACATTTTGTACTCGCTGCTTGTCCAGAGCCTTCACAATGAGGACATGTTTGTGCAAAAGTCATAAAACCTTGTCTCATATGGACTTGTCCTTGACCATTACAATGTGTACACGTACTTAGTTTTCCGTTTTTAGCACCAGTACCCTTACAGTCTTTACAAGCCGACTTATGAGGATATTTAATCTCTTTTTTACAGCCAAAAATTGCTTCATTAAATTCAACTTCAACTTCTACAGCAATATCTAAATTATAGTTATAACTTTTTCTTTCTCGGCCTCTTGACCTTCCACCAAATCCGCCAAATCCTGAACCACTGAACATTTCTTCAAATATTGAACCAAGATCATCAAATCCTCCACTAGAGAATCCTCCTCCTTGTCCATGTCCTTCTAAACCAGCTTTTCCATATCTATCATATATTTGTTTCTTTTCATCATCACTTAATACTTGATATGCTTCGTTTACTGCTTTAAATTTTTCTTCTGCTTCATGATCTCCAGGGTTCTTATCAGGGTGATATTTCATAGCCATTTTTCTATAGGCTTTTTTTATAGTACTTTTATCACTACCCTTAGTAACCTCTAATAATTCATAATAATCTATCTCAGTCAATTACTAACTCCTAAATATTATTTTCGCGATTTTATCTAAATATCTATTAAGGTTAGATATAATTCGCGCATGAAAAAAGGATTAGAAAAGTTTTATGATTTAGTTGAAGCATTTGAATCATTACCTACTATAGGTAAAAAATCTGCATTAAGACTTGCATATCATATCGTTATGAATGATAGTTATAGTGGCATTAAAATTGCACATAGTATTGAAAATGCTCTAAGAAACATTAAAAAATGTATAAAATGTGGCTCTATGAGTGAACATGAAATATGTGAAGTATGCTTAGATGATAATAGAAATAAAACAAAAGTTTGTATAGTACAAAGTGCAAAAGATATTTTTATAATTGAAGAATCAAAGCAATTTGATGGTTTATATTTTGTTATTGAAGAGTTAGCTCCTGAATCAATTGATCAAATGCTAGATTTTATTAAAGAGAATTTAGTAAAGGATGTCCTTTTTGCCATTACTCCATCATTGTCAAACGATGCATTTATTTTATTTATCGAAGATAAATTAAAGAACTTTAGCATAAGTTTTTCAAAGATTGCCCAAGGTGTACCTACAGGTGTTAGTCTTGAAAATGTTGATATATTATCTTTAGCTAAAGCTATACAAAGTAAAGTGGATATTTAAAAAAGTTAGGTAAGATAATAATTATGAATAAAAGAATAATCTGTCAAAAATGCAAATTTTATTATGTAACTTGGGAAAAGAGTAAACCTCATGGCTGTAATGCATATGGTTTTAAGTCTCAAACAATTCCTTCTGTTGTTGTAAAGAGAAGTAGTGGGCTTGACTGTTCTTTTTATCAATTAAAGAATACCTAAATATGAGACTTTTTATACTAAAAAACTATATAAATGAATATAAAAAAAACAGAATATTAATAATAAAATATTGGATTAGCGATAAGAAAATTTTAACTATTTTGAAATCGCATGAAATTAATAGAGAAACTTTTGTTAAAAAGTATGCTTTAGGTGTATTAGATTATTATATAGATGTCGTAAATGACAAAAAGAAATTAGGTGACTGCTCCGTAATTGATGAGCTTATTTTATATTTTAAAGATAAAAATATAACTACGTCTGAACTTTTTATAATTTGTACTGGCTTTAAAAATGCTCTTCTTGAATACACTTATGATTTAAAAATTACAAATCTTCAAATAGAAAAAGAAATAAATTATATTTTTGAAAGTAATTTCTCAGGTGTTTTAGAAAAATATTCTAAATCTGTACTAGACGTTGAGAATGAATTGTCAAAATCAAGTAAGATAGTAGATAAATATGTAATTATGTCAAGTACTGACAAAGAAGGTATGATTACAAGTGTTTCAAAAGCTTTTTGTAAAATTACTGGTTATTTAGAAAGTGAACTAATAGGTAAAAGTCATAATATAATTAGACATCCTGATATTAGTAATGATATTTATAAGAATTTATGGGATACTGTTCTAAGAGGTGAAACTTGGAGAGGAGAACTTAAAAATAAAAGAAAAGATGGTTCTTCATATTGGGTTGATGTAATAATAACACCAAATTATGACTCATTTGGTAACTTCATATCTTTTGATGCTATAAGACAAGATATTACTTCTAAAAAAAATTTAGAAGAACAACAAAGTATTCTTGTAGAACAATCAAAATCAGCAGCAATGGGTGAGATGATTAGTATGATTGCTCACCAATGGAGACAGCCTTTGCAAGCTGTCTCTATATTAATTCAAAAACTACCTTTAAATAAAGTTCTTGAAGGCGATATTAGTGATGAATTATTAGATCAAGTTGTTGATGGAATAGGTAAACAGCTTGAATATATGAGTAAAACGATTGATGATTTTAGAGATTTCTTCTTACCAGATAAACAAAAAGAAAAAGTTGCAATAATTGAAGTAATTAATAAATCATTAGATTTTCTATCGTTTATGACAAAAACAGATTCTATAACAATATCTGTTGATTCAAAAACAGATATTGAAATAATGGTTCATGTAAATGAGTTAGTTCAAGTATTAATTAACCTAGTTAAAAATGCAAGAGATGTTTTATTAGAAAGAAAAATTGTAAAAAGAAAAATATTTATTAAGTTTTATGAAGAAGAGAAATATCTTATTATTGAAATAGAAGATAATGCAGGTGGAATACCAGCTGATATTATAAATAAAATATTTGAACCATATTTTTCTACAAAATCGAATAAAAACGGTACAGGACTAGGATTATATATGTGTAAAACAATTGTTGAAAAGCATAGTGAAGGAAAGCTTTCTGTTAGTAATTCAGAAAATGGAGCGGTATTTAAAATTGAATTACCAAAAAGTTAATGATTTTATGTAAAGTAATATTTGTGTAAAATAAAAGCTTTAATTTTTCAATTAATTTAGGAGTAATAATTTGTTATATAAAGACTTAAAAGATAGTATTAAATCACTTGGTTTTGTTACGATTGAAGATTTTGTACACTATATTGGCGTAACACCATCAGATATCCTTGAGTGGGAAGAAAAAGATGAAGTCCCTTATACTATTTCATTGATAATTCATTTATTAAAAGGGGATAAGGATTTACCAAATAGTATCTCTCTTGATAGTTTAGTAGAAGAGTGTTTACCTTTAGCAGAGCTATTAGATGAAGCATCATCATTCCCTCATAAACTTGAAGAGATGTTCTTATTGCAAAAAGAATTAAATGATTCGACAAATGGTAAAAACTGGGAATTAGGTGTAAATAAATTTGGAAAAGATATTAATTGGCTTAGATGTATTCATATGGAAGTTTCAGAATTAATTGAATCAACTCCATGGAAACATTGGAAAAACATTAATGCTGAACCTGATATGAATAATATTCATGTAGAATTAGTAGATATTTGGCATTTTTTAATGTCTTATATTTTACAAGAAACAAATGTTCCAAGAGCAGTATCTTTAGTAAATACACACTGTATTTATGAAGCAGTTGAAGATGTTGATGTAAAATCTATGGTTAAAGAATCAGAAAAATTATCATATATTTCTTTAGCAATAGAAACAGGGAATATGCCTTCATTTAGTGGTATTGAAAGATTTATTGATCAATTTTTTAGATGTTGTAAAATATCTGGTTTATCATTTACATGGCTTCAAAAATTATATATTGGTAAAAACTGTTTAAATAAATTTAGACAAGACCATGGCTATAAAGAAGGAACTTATACAAAAGAGTGGAATGGTGATGAAGATAATGTTGTAATGGTTTCAATTTTAGAAACTATGGAAGATGTTAGTTTTAATGATCTTTATTCACAGTTAGAAGATAACTATCCTGGGTAATTATTAAATTTAAATAAAAAGAGATTATTCTCTTTTTATTTTTTTAATTAAGAATAATCGTTTTTATAATCTACGTAATGTCCTGCATGTTTAATTAAGCCATCAACATCTTCTTGTGTTAATTCTTTTACAACTTTTGCAGGGCTACCCATAATTAAACTTCTTGGAGGAAATTTCTTCCCTTGAGTTACTAAAGAGTTTGCTCCAACTATTGAACCTTCTCCAATAACAGCATTGTCTAAGATTGTAGCACTCATACCTATTAAACAATTATCTTGAACTTCACATCCATGTAACATAACTTTATGTCCAATTGTAACATTATCACCTAAAATAGTTTTTGTATGATTATCTGTATGTATCATTGATAAGTCTTGTACATTTGTATTTTTACCAATTCTAACTTCGTTTACGTCAGCTCTTAAAACACACCCAAACCAGATTGATGAATTTTCTCCAATCTCTACATCTCCTATAACATCTGCACTTGGAGCTACCCATGCTGTTGAATCAATTTTCGGATAAAATTCTTTAAATTTCATTATCATCTAAAATCCTATATTAAAATTTTTGGGGTTATTATATCTAGTAGGTTTATAAATTGCAAGAAGTAAAATAAGAAAGGAATCTTATTTTACTTGGTATTCTAAAATTACAGGTTTTGAATAATTTGGAACATCATCATATGTAAATATTGCATAATATTTATTTATATCTTTTGCTCCAAAATCATCAAATGTATAATCATCTACACCTGCATAAATCTTTTGGCCATCGTGCGTAGAATACGGTTTTCTATAAGCATTTTTAATAACTTTTACACCTTTAAACGCTTCATCTTTTGGATTATCCCAAGTGATTTTTATTTTGCCATTATCTTTTATGATTTTTGCATTAGAAACTTTTTCTACAGGGTTTCTTCTTTTTGGTATGTGTTCTATAATAAGTTTAGGAGATAAGGATTTATTTTTTACTTCCCATGAAACACTTTTATTTTTTATTGCTTTTTTTGATGATGTAGGTTTTAATACAAACGCAACATCAGATTTACTTTTTAGTTTTTCATTTAATGTAATTTCCGAAAAAGTATCAAATGTAAAATACTGTTTTTGATTATTCTTAAGTTCTGTAGCACTAACATCAAACCCAACATTTTGGATTATTTCTCTATTTGTTATACTTTTGTAATCTTGGTCAATATTTTCATCAACAAATTCTAAATGGAATCTTATATCGTCTTTAATATAAATTTTTGTAGAGTTTAATTCAAAATATGCTTTTGTAATAAATGTATCATTATATGGTGGTAGTGATGACAGATTAAATTCAAAAGTAGAATATATAGCAGAACCATCTTTATCGTAACCAGCAGAAATTTCATCTGATTTAACTTCTTCTTTGCTAACTGTATATACAGCTTTTGGATAAAGTTCAGTAATAGTTGGTTTCATAGTATATGTAAGCTCAAGTCTAGGTCTATAACCTAACCCATAACCAAATTTACCATATCCAATATCCCATTGCATCATTTGTCTAGTTCTACCAACTCTTAATTCTTTAGGACCTTCAACTCTTAAGACTATTTTTTCTGTACTAGAAGCTAGTTGTTGTAAGTCTAGACATTCTAATCCTGATAAGTGCCAACTTCTCCAAATACCTTGAGTTAATTGATGAGATTCTGTAGGTCTTCCTATATATCTTAATATTTTCATATTTTCAACATCATCAAAGTTTGTAATGTCTTTGATTGAATCAGGATCTACTATACCAACATTCCATTCACCATATTTTTCAATAGTTGTAGAAACTCTATTTATGGGATATAAATTAAATGTGGCAGATTTAATTAAAGCATCAGAATGAAGTGATTTTAAATTAATTGTAACAATTGCATAGGATACACCTTTATTTTCATCAACTCCAACAAATAAAGAATTAACTCCAAAATGTTTACTATTATCATTCAAGTTTTCAGCTACGTATCCCGTCTCTTTTGCATTGGCATAGTATGTTCTACTAAACTCATCGTAGTCAGGGTCTGTTCTAAGTCTAATTTGTGGATAAAAAGGTGATTTTTCACCTGTTTTTTTATTTACAACTCTAATATTATAGAAATAATCAATATTACTTTGTAAGTTAATATCACTAAATTCTAAACTTTGAGTTCTTGCTATTAAATTTGATGGATTACAAAAGTTTTTATCTTTTAAACTTCTATATATTTCAAAGAAAATATTTTTATCAGTTTCGTAAGACCATTTTAGATTGGCATGGTTAGAGCCAATTTCTGTTGTTTCAAATGATTTTACACGATAGACTGAATTTTTCTCAGAATAGTTAGGAACTTCTTTTACTGCTGCAAGTAATGCTGGAATATGTTCTCTTAAATGTTCGTTCATATCATCCATATAATCAGATATATTTCGTGTACCAACTTCAACAACCGATGATATTATTCCTCTAGAATGGTAAAATTCTCTACCACTTCCAGAAATTAACTTTGTTGGTGGTTTACCTTGATGTATACCATATTCACGACCAGAAATTTTTCTTATTTCTTCAGCCATATTTGCACAAAGAGTATTCATGTCAGTTGTATCTATTGTATCTTCATGTCTAAAGTCATGTGCAGGGAAAAATACATTTCCTTGTGAGTGATAATCAAGTGCAATAGTAATATTCTCATGAGCTTCAACAAAATCTCTTAATGCTCTTGTCTCTGGCTCAGAGAAAGGTTCAGGACCTCCATATACATTAGAGGTTGTTGCTGTAGATTTAACATAACCAATTGGAAAATTTCTATTTAAGTCAACACCATAAGAACCATCAGCATTTACTCTTCTATTTTTTCTCCAAAAAGAAAAGTGATTCCTAGAATATTCATAACCATCAGGATTAGCACAGGGAACCATATAAATTGTTATGTTTTTTAAATAAGATTGTAATGTTGGATCAGTTTCTAAGTTATCTAAAATATATGTCGCAAATTCAATTCCAAGTTCATGTCCAACCCATTCTCTAGCATGGATAGTACCTGTGAAAAAAAGTGCAGGATTATTGTCTGCACTTTTAATATCGCTACTAATTGTGATTAAATTAATATCTCTTTTTTCCCAAGTTTTTCCAATTGACTCCATTTTGAAGTAATTTGGATATTTTTCTTGAAACTGTTTAAAAATTTCTGTTGATTCATCGTATGATCGATAAAGTTGCTTCAAAAATTATTCTCCTATTTTTAGTCTAGATTTTAATTGCTCTAGTTTACTCTTCCCTATACCATCAATTTCTTCTAGTTGGTCTAGGTTTTCAAAACCTTTATTTTTTGTTTTAAAATCTAGAATGATTTTCGCAAGTTTAGCACCAATACCTTTGATTTTCTTTAAAACAGATTCGTCCGCCTTATTAATATCAACTCTCATATCATCAATATTTTCATTCCAAATGTTTAACATTTGCTCATCAATTGATTCTAACTCTAATAAATCACTAGAATCTGTAACTATATTATCTTCAAGATAATCTTGTATTTCAGTTGCTAAGTCTTCTTCCATACCATGAAGTGTCATTAAATCAGTTAATGTTGCACAATTAAAATTAATTTTATTTATTGAAGCTTCACTTTGGATATCTTTTGTTTGAATATCTTCAAGTTTAACGTGTACTGGTAAATCTTCAAAAGAGTATTCTTCTGGGAAATCACTTGGATTGTTTAAAAGTGTTTTTTCCATATCGAAAGTATCATCTTTTTCATTTATAAAAAATGCACCATCACAAGAAGGTTTATATTTACTAAATCCTATATGTCTCATTGTTCTTAATAATGATGGATCAATTTTCCCTAATTCCTCCCATGAAAATAATGGAACATGAGGCATTGGAAACTTACCATTTGAGAAGTCCCACATTAAGTATTGACCAATCCAGTCTCTAATATATGGGAATGCAGCAAATGCAGTAGCACACTCTAATATATAAGGTTTATCATCATTTTCATCAATTGCAATATCACAAGCCCAGTATTCAGCTTTAGCAGCTTTACTTGCTTTAACAGCTAGTTCTAATGCATTCATTGGAACATTTTCATAGGACATTGTTCCACCCTGTGAAGTATTTGTAATCCATTCTCCATCCCCTGAAAAACGCCAGAAAGCACATATTGGTTTATGTCCTATTAACATAACTCTAAGGTCACCTGAATATTTTAAGTCAATACCAT